>SDBV01006538.1_pt1 | contig 16139 bp, 33 predicted proteins | sample 2277081 | NCBI WGS metagenome assembly SDBV01 (sample SAMN10402039, study PRJNA504765) | marine sediment metagenome | isolation source: marine sediment core GS10_PC15, 223 cmbsf | place: Arctic Ocean: Southern Knipovich Ridge | collected 2010
TTAAATTTCAATTACATCCAGGTCAATATTTTTGCTGATAAGGAAATTATGAATTAAATTAGATATAAGATAATTCATTCTAAGGTTTTTACCATGATGATCTTCCAACTTCCTTTTTAATTTGTTACATTTCTCCAAATTTGTTTTTGATATTGATATGGATGTAAATTCTCCGTCTTCCTCATTGGTTGCTACCATATTTTGTACACCATTTATAATTTTTATAACTTCTATATTAATTATAAGATTAATTAATTATAAATATTGGGATTAAAAATTATAATTATAAAAAAAAAAAATAATAAAAAAATGATTATGTTTTAGATTTAAAGGTCCTTTGCGTGTAATGTTTTTCTTTTATTAGCTTCCGCTCTTTGACATCCTTCTTCTACCATTGCTATTAGTTTATCGTTTAACTTTGGGTAAATTGTTTTGGAAACCATCATCGGATTTTTTCGGGTTCTTATATATTTTTTAACCCTTTTTTTGACTATCATTGGATCTTCTAATTCTACAACTTCAACTTTAACTTTAGCTTTGGCTTTAGATTTAGACTTAGCTTTTTTACTTTTAGCTTTAGGCTTGGGTGCTTCTTCCTCTTCTTCCTCTTCTAATATATCTTCGTCATCTTCGATATCCTCAATATCAATTTCGTCCGATTCTTTGGGAATTTGTTTTTTTGCCATATAAATGACACCTCAATTTTCTTTTTACTTTTTATTATTACTTAAAAATATATTTTACTTATATCCTTATTAATATAGTAATTATTATTATATATAAACATTATTGATTAAAAAGGGTGTTAGAAATAGTAAATTGCCTTTATCTTAAACATAAAATTTTAAATCATCAATATTTATAAAAAAAAGAGAAAAAATTATTAATCTATCCTGTCTGCTTCCCACTGGTTTAAACTTTCTTTATCTATAGATTTTGCTTTTCTTATTAATTCTTTTATGGACATTCTATGTGCTTTATTTTCTGCTGTTGCTTTATTTCGTGCTGTTACTTCTATTGTACCATAAAGCGCAAAATGTACATTGTATTTTTCTATTCCTTTTCTTTTCTTTGCCAACTTTTATAATCACCTTTAATTTGTATAATTGATTAAATAATAATATTAATAATTTAAAAATATTTATAAAGAAAAAGAAAAAAAATTTAACCTATTCTGTCTGCTTCCCATTGATTTAACATTTGTTTTTCAAAGAAGTTAGCCTTTTTTATTAATTCTTTTTTGGACATTCTTTTGGCTTTATTTAAAGCAATTTCAGCAGTACGAGCTGATATAATTATTATACCACCCATTTCAAATCTTACATCATATTCTTTTATTTTACTTTTCTTTGCCAATTTTTATAATCATCTTTAATTTGTATAATTGATTAAATAATAATATTAATAATTTAAAAATGTTTACTAAAAAAAGAGTTTAGAATAATCCAGCAAACTCTTTTTCTGTTATAAACTTTCTCCGTTTTTTACCACTTTTTAATGTTCCAATATGACCCATAAACTTTCTTTTATGTGTTTTATCTAAATCTATTATATTCATTATACCTTTAAATTTCCTGCTGGATTTAAATTGAATAGTTTTAGGAGCGTTATTGTAAACTTTTACAAGGTAGTCCCCTTTAAGTTCCTTGAGAAATTTAGTTTTTTCGGATCTTGTCCTATCTTCATAAAAGATTTTTTCACCTGCATTTATCACATCCTTATGGGAATTTATCTTTATAATCTCATATCCGTTCAATATCATTTTCTCAGATTTTCCTTTAATATTACCTAAAATATGTTTATACCATCCATCATGTCGGATAATATTTCCCCTCTTATCAATCCAATATTCGTTTGGAGATTCTTTTTTTAATTCGACATAAATTGCTAATCCATATTCATCATAGATATCAAATCTTACTTTTGTTTTAGCAAATTTTTCGATAATCTTTTTGTTAGATGTTTTATCCGTCAAGTTAATCAATTTTATGTATATTTTTAAATTGATTAATAAATAATATTAATAGTTTAAAAATGTTTACATTTCTTGATAAGCTAAAAAATCCTCATATAATTCTCTATGTGTTGATGTATAATGAAAATCCTCAACGCCTTGGTGATATGTTTCTCCTAAGTAATAATTTAAAGAAGGTAGTTTTACTTTTTTTGAATTTCTCTTAATATGTGTTATTATTTTGTATGCGACTGCTTTGTAATCTTTTTTATTTATATCTCTCTTGTAAAATTCGTTTATACCTTTTAAGGTATAAGTGTAATATATTTCATTATTTATTGTATGTTCTTTTATTATACCCTTCTTTTTTAGGTTTTGTATAAAAGGTTGTAATTCCCTTTCATTTTTAACTATTCCTTTTATATAAGCCCTTCCCTTTTGTAGTTGTTGAATATTAACTTTAGGAGCAGGGTGTAAAAAATCATTTTCAATTAGATGGTGAAGAATTTTAAACTCTATTTTTCCTAACATTATTTTTCCTCCTTTTATAATCTTTTCCAGGTTTTATGCTTTTCAATGTTAAATTTTGGTAAATCGTATTTATTGGTTTTAATCATAAACTTTTTTATTTTTAAAACTATTTTATCCCTCATTTGAACTCTTTTGTTAAAGCCGGGTCCTGATACTGAATCACCATATAACGTAAATAACTTATTACTTACTAATAACTCAACTTCATAAATGGCATAATTTGTTTTTGTAATGGGTACATAACTTCCTCTAATACTAAATTTTATTTTTATTCCTGTTGATTCATGCTTCCATTCCTTATCATGATCTTTTCTACTAATTGATTTCCAATTAGAATACATACGTGGTGTTATTTTATTCATTCACTTCACTTTTATTATTATTTAAAATAATATTATTATTTTATTATAAATATTACAAATTTATTTGATTTGATTTTTTTTTTAATTTTCTTATTCCTAATTCTATATCTTGTCTCCAAACCGCCTCGACACGATTATCATGATCGTATTCTATAGCATATAATCTTTCTATCATATCGTCAATAAGATTTTTATATAATGTTTTGTAACTTATTGATTTTCTTTTTCTTGCCATATTTATTAACCATCTTTGCTATTTAATTAAATAATAATATTAATACTTTAAAAATATTTACAATAAAAGAAAAAATGTTTAATATTAATATTTATATTTTTTCACTAATTTATTAAATTGCTTTATTGTCGTAAATCCATTGGATTCTCTCATCATTTTCTTTGCAATATCTATAAATCTATTTTTTATTACTCTATCTTTTGGCGTCATATAATCTCTGCTCGATTCTCCTAGTTCTCGGGAATCGTCTCTTATAATGAATCTTTTGGATTTAGTATTTAATTCTAAAACCCAATCAATTGTATGATCTCCTGATGCGTGAGTTATGTTAGATGAAACGTTAATACGTATTCCTGTTGTTTCATGTTTCCACTCTTTATCCCAAGTACTTCTATTGGTCATCTTCCAGTATATTTTTCTTGCCATTATTTGATTGCCTTTTTAAATTATATTAATTGTTTAAATCTTTAATTAAATAATAATATTAATACTTTAAAAATATTTACAATAAAAAAAAAGTATTTATAAGTTAGTTATTCTATCTCTACCGGTTTCTCTATTTTTAACCCATCTATGTGTACTCAAAGATTTATATGATCTTCCATCAGCTTTAAGTTGTTTTATTCTTGCTATACCTTGTGGATTATTTCCTAAAAACCATACTACACGTTTTTTTGCGTCTTCTAAAGTGTCAGTATATCTTGACAATGGTTTTGGATATACTTTATCTATTGTTATTTTATATTTTTGTTTTTTAGACAAAAATTTTTTTTTAGCCAAAAATTTATCCAATTTTTATAATCGCCTTTGAATTCATTTAGTTATATAATAATATTTATACTTTAAAAATATTTACTATTAAACTTGAGTAATGAGTTCTCCTTTTCTACTCTTATTTCAGGATATTTATAATCCCATATCTTACTGCCGCCTCCCTAAAGGGAAGCTATATATTAATATATAGATGATATTGTAGTTAGGGAGATAATTTATTATCTACCGTTCAAGATTATATATAGACAGTAGGATTTGGGTTTTTCGCTATTTTTACACAAAAAAGTAAAAAAAATAGTGTAAATTTGATGTTATATCATTAACATATAACATATATATAGGATGAAATTAAAATATAGAAAAATAAACTATAACTTTTTGTACTCTACCTTAAATTCATTTTTATTGATTCTTTTTATGCTTTTTAGTTTATGGATTTTTATTAGCTTTTCCTGGCTGGAAACAACAGGGAAGTTATGTATTTCATTATTATGTTTTATAAAACCCTTTTCTTTAATTCTTTTGTTGATGAAATTGATGTGAGATTTAATTCTTTTATTAATATAATTATTTGCGAATAAATTCATATTTTTAAATCGTTTCTCGATTATCATTTTGAATTTTGGATCAATTTCATATCCAATGCTATTTCTTTCACATAACATTGCGGCTATCGTACTTGTTCCTCTTCCAAGAAAGGGATCGGTAATAATATCATCCTTTATTGAAAACATGTTAATTACACGGTATGCCAATTCGAGTGGGTATGATGCACTTCTTTCTCGTGTTTTGCTATTTTTTAATTTTTGATTTGTTCCTTTTAAATCTAACCATATATCAGAAAACCATATATTACGTTCTTCCCAAAAATAAGAACTTTCTCTCCTTTTATCCTTTAATATTGGCTTTTTGAATTCTCTCTTTTTTCCTTTTCTAAACAATAAAAGATATTCATGTTCTAATGTAACATAGGCTCCTGGAGGCATCATTCCTGATCCCATAAATTTATTTGGTGCGTTGGTTTGTTTTCTCCATAAGATTTCCGGTAATGACTGAAATCCTAATTCTAAAAAATTATTAATGATTATTGCATGTGAGGGAAAGAGTTGAAAATTTTTATCAATTGTCCTGGTAGCATCTCCTATATTTATACACGCAATACCTCCTGGTATTAAAATTCTATATACTTCTTTCCATGTTTTATTTAATTCCTTATGTATTAGTTTAAACGCTATAACTCCCTTTTTTTGTTTGAATGCCGCTTCGATTTTAGGATTTTGTATAGAAAACATTTCATCCCACATTTCTATCATTGGGTATGGAGGAGATGTTATAACTAAAGCGATAGAATTATCTTCTACCTCTTTCATATTATTTGAATTTTTATAATATATTTTATGAAAAGACATTTATAATTTATTCCTTATTCTTTGCTTTTCTAATTCTTCTTTAGTTGATACGTAATATCCATGTTTTTGTAATTCTGAAACCATAGCATTTAGTTCCTCTAGCTCGGAGGTTTCTTATCTTCCTTACAGATAATACCATACATGTTAAAATAACCATTATCACATTGACGTACAAACTCAGAAGGAGTATATACATGGAGTTCTCCATCCTTTACTAATATTGTCCCTAAATCAAGATAACTTGGTAGTTTCGAATTGGCTAATTCTTTAAATGTTTTTTTAAAAGCTTTCCCTATTGCATTATCCTTGTCCCTAACATCCTCTTGCTCTGGTGGTTTCGAGTCGGTAGCCACATGGACTTCGGAAGTGCGAGCCTCCTTTACAGGTTCAACTCCAAACGGACTATCTCGAACCTCATCCTTACTTTCCTCAACCGTGTTCCCGCCACCGAGTTTTTTATCTTGATTTAATATATCACATTTAGGATCAATGCAGTGAATAGACATAGGTCTCATTTCTTTTGGTATGCCATCTATGTGTGGTTTCGAGGCGATTGAAATATCCTTTGGCTCTCGTTTATTGTGCACTCCACCGACCAAATCAATATCAACCTCTTTCTCGCCATTTTTGTTATAACGAAGTTTCTCTCTTATTCTTACTCTGTGTTTTCTAATATCTAAGGCTATATCTTTTTCATATTTTTTAGCAAAGTATGTTGCTAAAGTATCCATGAATTTATTAATTTCTAATATAACTTGTTTAATAACGTTAACTTCTTGTTTTAATTCTTTACTCATTTTTATTTATCTCTTTTATTTTAATTTATTTCTTTCTTTTCCTTTTTATGTTCTTTTTTTATCAATCTTTTTAATACTGTTTCATATGTTTCTCTTGGATATTTTTTTAGATCTTTTAATTTATCTCTTGTAGTTTTGCTTATTTGGATGGTTGTTGAATTAATTTTTGTATTATTATCTTTACTCATTTTTTTTAGCCTCCTTTTTCTACCCATATAATATATTTAACTTCTTTATCATATTCAAGTTGTACAATTAAATTATCATTACTATATTCATCTAACATATCTGGTTTTATACCTTTTTTATTAGCTTCTTTTACATCTTTTTTAAGATTTAAAATGAAATTTTCAATCCATTTTTTAGATTTACACCAATCCCATACGTTTTCTATTCTTTGTTTATCTACAACCACATTTTTAATCTCTATAATTAATTAATTATAGTTTTTTATATGTTCCTATAATTAATTAATTATAGTTTATTTAATTTAAATGTTTATATTAATAAATATTTTCTTTTCTAAAGTTATATTTTTTACATTATAATATGTTATACTATATGTGGAAAATATGAAATTACATTTTATGGGATGTAACTTTGTTTTGTGTTATGTTATTTTATGAAAGACATAGTTTGAGTGATTTAAATTAGTTAAAAAATATAAAATAATTAGTTTAATAAGATTGCAGAATTACATTAATTATATACGCCTTGTTTTTTATATGACACCTTTTATCCCAAGTCCTTCTGATTTCATCTCGTTAATTTTAACCCTTCTTAATTTAATATATACAAAATTACCCTCACTTGTTTCTCTTATTTTTAAAAACATAGCTTTTGATTCATGTAATTGTTTTTGTTCTTTATATTGAGATCCGTCAATATATATTTCAGAGGTAATAGTTCCACTTGTTTCCTTATCTAAAAAGTATGTTAACCATGTACTTGAATAAATATCTGTTCCTGCTCTATAAGATTTACTACTCTTAACATAATAAGGTAGCCATCTATGAATTGGAAATTTAATGCCACCACCAGATATTCTAACTAATACTTCTAATTCATTTTTAGGAATATGTTTTATTTCTTTTTCTGATTGAAATTTAATATTTTTTTTTGGTTTATAAATACGTTCATAATAAGGGTTATAAGCCCCAATAGCAACCTGTCCTGGTTCTTTGTATTTTCTTATGGGTTTCTTCCCGGATTTATGATAGATTGAAATAATATTGATTATATAAGCTTTATTTTTATTAGAATAGACTCTAATATTGTTATCTTTACAATATTTGAGTAGTTCCTGTTTTTTCATTCCATGTAATTCTTCTTTAGTTAGTCGTTTCATTATATTTCACTGGGATTTAAAATTTCACCTATCATAGTATCCTCTTCCTTTCCACATTTTTCACATTCCCATACGGCAAATGCAATACCTGAGCTTACTGTAATATCTTTTCTTCTCCATTTGTGTTTATTCTTTTCAAAAAGCATTTTTTTATGTTTATTTACGATCTTTTCTAATTCTGTTTTATTAAATTTAGAGACTCCTCTAATTTTGTATTTTCTACTATAATTTATTAATTCTTCTTTGGTTGGCATTTTTATTTACCTTTTTTAATTAACTATATGATTAATAATTTAAAAATTGTTATACTTATATCAGTTTATTTTTTAAATTTAATTAATTTTTTTTGATATTTTTGCTCCAATCTTCGAAATTCTCTCTCAGAAATTTTTGAAATGAGGGTTGCTTTTATATCCGCAACTGCCTCTATTTTAGATTTATAATGAGAAACTTCGTGTGCTATAATAAAACTTAACATCTTTTCTGCGTCATTAGGGTTTTCTTCGGCAATAGCTTCGAATATCTGAGGATTAATTGTAATCCATTTACCTTTTCTCACCGCCCATGTTTCAGCACCTTTTTTATTTAATATAAATTTACCTGTACGTTTTTCATTGATTATAAAGTAGTTTTCTGGGAGTTTTTCATCTCTTGAATATTTTTTTAAATATTTTTTGGAAAGGATTGTAAAATTAAACTTTCTGTAATTTTCGACTCCTTTTTTCAGATTTATAATTTTTATATATCTTGGTTCTATTGATTTAAAAATTTGAATTTCTAAAGCGTTCTTAACTTTATTAAGTGGAATATCCTTATAAAACGCTTTTATTCTAATACTCTCATAATTCTTAAAAGCGACACCATCAATATTTTCTTTAGTTGCTTTAATTGGATTTCTATCTAAGGATTTCCAATATTTTCTTCCTTTTATATCCCTTAAATCAATAATTCTTAATCTTTTATTAATGATAAGTATTTCTCCTTTTTTATCTAATCCTAATTCTCCTTTTATCATCGATTTTGCTAATAAAGGATTATCTGTTACACTAATTGAATTATATATTCCAAATCCTTTTCCTCTGCTCTTGCTGACATCTAACCCTTTTAATAATACACCACTAACATTTTTGTGAATAGTGCCATGATAGGTTTTGGTGAAATTTAAAATTATTGATTGTTTTTTTGTTATAGTTACTTTTCTGATTGATCTTCTAATAGGTTGTTTTCCAGTCTTATAAGATTGTAAGATAAGGTTAGTTATGTAAGTTTTATTTTTATTAGAATAACCTTTGATACCATTACTTCTACAATAATCAAGTAATTCCTGCTTTTTCATTCCTTGTAATGTTTCCTTAGAGAGTTTTTTCATTTTATATAATATTTACCTTTTTATTTAAAATAAATAATTAGTTATTTTTAAATTATTAGTATGTTTTCATTAAAATAAAATTTTGTATATTTTCTATTATGTTTTATATATATTTTATGTTTTCCAGTGTTTCTTCCAACGATAAGATGCATGTTAGCATGTCCATGAATACTTAGATCCCATAATTTGTTAAAAGTATCAGGATCATTTAATTCTTTCTCTAAAGTATCAATAAACATACTTTCCCCTTTCATGGTTGTATGTTTTTTATATATTTTATAAACTTGTTCTTTGAAATTTGGTTTTTTAAAAGGTATAATTCTTTCTCTTACAACTCTTTTTGGGATGTAATAAATATTATTTTCAGTTATTTTTCTAAGTGGTAATGACATATCTCTTTTTACAAATTCAAAAAATGGTTCGGAAAACATGGAATATTCATCTCTATATTGTTTGTCGTCATATTCCCAATATAAATCCTTATAAATGGGCAGTCCTTTTATATTAATCTTTAAAACTATTGGATTTTTACAACCATGAACCATTTTTACAATTCCTATTGCGGCTTTCGGTTGAGTAGCAACAAAAACAGGTGGATTAATACCATTTGACTCTTTTTTATACCTTTCTGGACAAACTGCGTGATATAAATATAATTTATTTAAGAATACTTTTTTCGGTTTAAGACCAAATTCATCGTAAGGATGATTACTAAGTTTCCTTTTCTTTTTGGTTTGTATTGGTAATTTCCTGATTGGTCTTTTAATAGGTTGTTTTTGGGATTTATAAGATTGTAAAATAACATTAATTATATAGGCCTTGTTTTTATTGGAATAAACTTTAATATCGTTACTTTTACAATAGGCAAGAAGTTCTTGCTTTTTCATTTTTCTTAATTCTTCTTTAGTTGGTCGTTTCATTATATTTAATAACCTCTTTGTAATATCTAAATAAATATATATTATTAATAAAATCATAAATACAAATAACTAATAATACCAAAGTACTAATTGTAAATATCCAAATTAATCCTGGACTTATTTTTTGTAATATAAAATTAAAAACAAAAATCATAATAAGATATAAAAATGAAAAAATTATTCCTAATATTTTACCATATTTCCAACTAAAAATCTTTTTCATTATAGGGTTTCCTTCATAAAAGTAATCAGGATATTTAAGAGCTTTTAATGTAACAGTTATACAATATACCCTTGTAATGATACAAATAATAATTATAATAATGTTTAATATATACCACATTTTTTACACCTTTTTACCATTTTTAACTACTATTTTTTGTTTTTACCCTTTTAAAAATTTATCTATCTCTTTTGTTTTTTCATATTCTTTAAATATTGGAGTATATTCTTTTTCTGTGTAAATACCTTTAATAGCGTTATTCATTTCCCCTGGACCTCCTAATCCCCAAAATTGTTCATTAACCAAATCAATAAAATGATTGTTTCCATTTTTATCTTTTACAATACCTATAACGTGGAAGTGAGATTTATCTTTTGCATCAATATGGAAATAATTTGCTTTATAGCCTTTTCTCGAAAAAATAGCGGCAATGGCTGGATTTACTGTATAACATGCGCCTATATCGATTAAGGTTTCATAATTATTTTGTATTAGATGTTTAAATTCACTAATTGCTTTTTTAATATCGTAAAAATTATTAATATTTCTTAATTTCAAATTCATTGTATTATGAAAATCTCGTGCCGATTTGAATTGTAAGTCCTTTTTAGTCCATATTGGGAATTTAAATTGTGATTTTGTACTGGTTGGCTTTTTATCAGATTTATAAGATTGTAAAATAACATTAGTTATGTAAGTTTTATTTTTATTGGAGTAAACTTTAATATTATTATCTTTACAATATTTGAGTAATTCCTGCTTTTTCATTCCTAGTAACTTTTCTTTAGTTATCATTTCTATTTACTTCTTTTTATCATTTTTTTAATATATTTTTTCCTTTTTGGGTTATGTTCCATATAAAAAATCGTTTTGATTTTCCATATCCTCCGCTTAATTTTCCTGATTTTTTAATATATTTTTCTACTTCTAATTTTCTTAAGCGATATCTAATTTTTCCACCTGTTTTTGCTGAAAACCCTAAATCAACAATGATTTGATATGTATCCTCGTTTTCATGTTTTTTAAGATGTTTTAAAATTTTTATACTTAAATTATCCATTATCTTGAAATTACTTTTTTAATTAATATTATAATCTAATGCTAAATCTAACCACCATTGAGAACTATTTTCCATCATTTCCCATCTTCTTTTTAATTCTTTATCATTATATTTTTTAACTAATTTCATTGTTTGTTTTTTTGTTTGATATATTAAAGAATGTATTGTAGATATACTCATATAGTTAATTCTTTTATTTGTAATATTCATCGCTTGCTGTATTTTATCTATTATTGATTTTATTTCGTTATTTGGATATTTTTGTAGTTCTTTAGCGAAACGGTGCATATGACCCCTTAGTACATCCAATTCGGAGATTTTAATTCTCATAATATTTACCTTGTTATTTAAATAAATCTAATATTTTTATATTTCCAAAAGATTTCTGGTTTTTTTATGTTTAATATTTTTTTAATTTCAGAATAAGATTTATTTTCCATATTCTCCCTAAATACTTTTTTTCCTTCGGATGTTATAAAATAAACTATACCCCAGAAATCATTTTTATATACTGAATTAATATATTTTTGTTTTTCTAAGCTTTTTAAGGCTGAATAAATAGCACTACCACCATAATTATTAATAATACGTGAAGGTGCATAGTTTATTCCACCTTCATTTTCTGGTAAATATAACATATAAAGTATTTTAAGTTGTACTTTTCCTAATTTTTTTGTCATTTTTTAATTACCTTTTATTTAATAAAATATATTAATTATTTTTAAATTTTAATATACAATTTATTTTAATTTTCCCATAATTTTTTTTGTCGCTTCCAATACTCTTTTATTAGTACTCTTCCGTTTATATCGCAATCTATTAAGTCGGGTTCTAAACTTATCATTTCATCCTCTAAGCCTTTTACTGCCTCTTTTTTTGTTATTCGTCCTGCTAATAAATTATAAAATGATATTTCCATTAATTCTGCTAATCCTTCTCCTACAGCCTCTCCATATTTATAATCTTTATCGACAATGGATTCGAATAAACAAAATCTTTCTTTTACTGATTGTTTGGAAAAGGGTTTATTCCATATATTTTTTACTTTATACCAGTTTAAATTCTTTTCCATAATTATTCAATCTGCCTTTTTACTTTTATTGTTTTCACTAATTTCGTTAAACCACTCCTTAAGAGCGTTCCAATCTTCCCAGAGATTACGATATTTAGGTTTTCCCTTTTCCTTTCCCATTTTATTGTCATAACCCCATGTTTTATCTAAGTTCCTATTAATTCTCTCTAAAAGTCTTTTTATCTCCTGAGGGACGATTAATTTTTTTGTTTTGGGTGTATATTTTCTTTTTTCAGGTTTTTTAATTCCTAATTTTTCATTAAAAAATTCATCTAAACTCATTTTAATTAACTACCTTTTTTATTAGTTTTCTCATAAATTTAGAAATATCTGTATCAAATTTATCACATAATTTTTGGAGTTTTTCCATATCTTCTGGGAGTATTAAAATATTCATCCTTACCATTTTTTTTTTATTAGGCATTTTATTTCCACCTCAATTTTATTGGTTTTATATCATTATCGGTTAATCTAAAGCAATAGGTCATAGGGTCGCTTCCCGTATAACTTCTTTTATATCCTCTGATAATTTTCTTTTCATCGGTAAGGATATGACACCATTTCCTGACGGTTTGGGTTGATCTCCCTATTTTTTCGGCAATAACTTTTATAGTAAAAAGTGGATATTTCTCCATTGAACCCCGATACATGTAATTTTGAATGATTGGGTTATACCCGTTATGAAGTTCCAATAATGCATTTAAAATCATTTCTTTGGTATGCATTTAAATTGCCTCAACCATTATAGGAATTAAAATTGTTTCTATACCGTTAACATGGCTTAAAATATTTTTGTAGTTAAAATCTTCTGTAAAGATTTTCTTCATTTCTTTTACTATTTTAGTCATATTATCTTCATTCCCGCTTTGTTCTGGTCTGGCTTCATCCATTTTAATTCGTTCTATGGCTTCCGTAGTATGGTTATTACCTGTTATATTTTTAACTCGACATTTTAAGTAAACGTTATCCAATTGTAATTTTCTAATACTGTTTAGAATTTCTATTATTTGGGAGTTATTAACATTTACAACTTGTACATTTTGTACATTTTGATTTTTGTGCATTCGACTGGAATGAATATTTAATCCCTTTTTGGTTGAAAACCATTTTTGACATTTTTGACATTTTATCATTTTTTATCACATATTATTTTTTTATTATCTAATAATAATAAATAATATTTTATTTATAAATCTTATGTTTTTTTAAAACAAAAAATTGGTATTGAAGGTTTAACATTTTAATATGTTCTAAATACGCAACATTTATATATTGTGAATTGAATTATTTAATTAAAGTAAAATGATAAAACTTAAACAAATAAAAAAAATTAAAAAAAGTTGATATAAAAAAATGGTAAAAAAAGGTAGTAAAAAAAATAATTCTTATTCCGAAGAGGAACAGGAATTATTTAAGTTGTATAGTAAGGCAACTAAAAAACAGGCAGTTTGGAAAAATAAAATCACTCAGGGATTTAAAGTATGGAAAAAGGAACAAAAAGCAGTTGGTGAAGTAGAAGAAACCGAAGATATGGAAGAAGCAATCAAAGAAGTTAAGGATGCCGAAGCTGATGAAGTTGATGAGTTTGATGAGTTGTTGAATGATTTGGAAGTTGAAGTTGAAACTGAAATGGAAGAAGAGGAAGAAGAAATTGAAGAAGTTAAATCGGAAACCGATGATGGTAAATATATTCTTCACATTGATGATGATGCATTCTGGATTTTTCACGATGATAAATATTGGCTTCCTACTAAGAAATTTGCTGAAATAGCGGGCGTTGTTGTACAATCAATTAATAGTAGATTTAGAAATAACGAAGATTTAAGTGATCATTCCATTCTCCTAAAAGTCAATGGAAACCGTAAACAGAGATTTTTTGATGCATATGCAGTAGAAGCTATATCCGAAAAACTAAAAGTAAACGTTTACAAAAAAATTAAAAATCAAATCCCTAAATAATTTATTTTTTCTTCTTTTTTTTATGTAAAGTTTTAAATAAAATTAATATTATTTATTAATTAAAAATGAACGGGCAGTAAAAATGGCTAAAAAAAAATCAGTAAAAGATTATAATAAAGAAAGAAAATTATGGAGTAATTGGAAGACGACAATTAGAAAAACATGGGAAAATGAATGGGAACATAAAAAAACTGGTGCAATTTTAAATTTATCGTCAGAAGGACCTGGTCCTCATTCCAATGAAGCAACATGGGATTTAGTCATGTCGTATCCTATGGGTAGTTCTGGTAGTGCTCATTTGGGACGTGAATATGGTGGTCCAGGAGATTATATGAGTTCTGATGATAGATATGCAAAAAAATCATTGATGAAACAGGCAAAAAGATTCATGAAACAATCTAATAACTATACAACTACAAAGCAGTTTAAACAACTTACAAAACGATATAAACCTTAAAATAATTTATTGTAAAATTTTAAATAAAATTAATATTATTATTTATTAATTAAAATATTAGAGGTAAAAAATATGGCAAAAAAAAGTAATCCTTATAGTCCTTATAAAAAGAAGGAAGATTATATAGAAGCTTTAAAAGAAGATATCTCATTAAAAGAAGTATATAGACTAATGAAAGAAAAAGGGTTATCAAAAATGTTAGACAGTCATGATATATCACTTTCTAATAATATGAGGGATAAGAGATTTCAGGGTATGTGGCGTACGACAGGTAAACAAATATTTGGACTTATAGATAAAAGAGAAAAAATTTTAATGAACTATTTAAAAAGAAATAAAGATAAAAAATATATGGGAATAAATAAATAAAATTTACTTTTATAAATAGATTATAATTTATTCCCAAAAATCAATTTTTTAATTGAAATTTTGAATAATTTTTTATTTTCGATACTTTTCTATGATTTATTTTTTTCATTAAAATAATTGATTTTTAGAAGTTATTAAACAATAACTTAAATATTTAAATATTATAAATTTATTTTATTATTAAGTATTAACAGCGTAAATATGATAAATTATGAAAAATAAAGTCTTTAAATCTATATCTTTAAATGGTTTTGAAATGGATATAAAAAGTACATTTAAGATTATAAATCTTGAAAGGTATACATATTTAGATGAAGAGGATAATAATAGGAAAGTAATAGAATATAATTTCGAGATTCTTATTAAATCGCCTGGTAATAAATTTAAACCGTTTTTTACTGGGAATATAATTATTATAAGGGCTAAGAACTATACTGAATTTAGGAAAAAATTGGGAAAACAAATATCATTAAGAGTTTTTAATGATTTGAAACAACGATATAACTTAAAACTAAATTGATTTTTTTATCTTTATTTTATGTAAAATTTTAAATATTATTAACTTTATTTATAATTAAATAAGGTATGTAAGCTGAAAGAAATGATAAGAAAAAGTATAAAAACTGAAATAGAATTTAGAGATAAAGATCAGATGTGCACATATAAAACAAGATTTTATAATATTCAAAAAGGAAAAATTAAAAAGAAAGGTCAATATCTCTATGAAGGAGACAGAGTAGATATTTCCAAAAGCAGAATTTTTGATGAAAAATCTGATTATAACACATCGAAATTTTCAGTTTCGGCAAAAAATTTAAACGACCTTAAAAAGAAATTAAAGAAAATTAAGGGTTAAATTCCTGAATAAATTCTTTTTTGATTGTTTAATAATCATAATTTATTCCCAAAAATCAATTTTTTTAATGAAATTTTGAATAATTTTTTATTTTCAATACTTTTCTATGACTCGTTTTTTATTAAAATATTCGATAAATTTAATTTATTTATTAATACTTTAAGATGATTTAAAATTAGTATTTTACAATATTCTAAGGGTATAACATTTAAATATAATAATTGATTCTATATTATTAAAAGTATAATATATTGATTAAAAAATGACAATAAAAAGGCAGTTTGAGATAATGGATAAAATGGTTAAAATTCAGGAAAAATATGGTAATGATGTTGAAAAATTTCATAAGGATCCAGAATTTATAAAATTATCTAATTCTTTGGGAAGGGTAAGAAGAACCCCTATACACCTGCAAAGGGTTGTAGAAGTAAAAAAACCAATGAA
>SDBV01006540.1_pt1 | contig 16135 bp, 21 predicted proteins | sample 2277081 | NCBI WGS metagenome assembly SDBV01 (sample SAMN10402039, study PRJNA504765) | marine sediment metagenome | isolation source: marine sediment core GS10_PC15, 223 cmbsf | place: Arctic Ocean: Southern Knipovich Ridge | collected 2010
CCCGAACTCACATTTCGGGCCACAGCTCGCCCGTAGAAAAGCCCCTACCTTGGAACCCGGCGGGCCTCGTCCTTGGGATAGGAACCCTCTAATCTGACTACCCTCTGTCCACAGGTGTGCGATATCCTCTGAGTCGATCTCGTCGTCAGGGTCAAGTCCGCATCCTCGGCACCAAATGTCGTTCTCGAGGATCTCAAAGGCATCCGTTGCTCTGCAGTGCGGGCATACGCTTACGCTAGCAGTCAGATCTGCCTCTTCTCTGGCCTCCAAGACGGTAAGCTGAAAACAGATGCGGCAAGACATAGTATCTTCGTCTAGGGGGACGAAGGTGTTCAGGAGAGTATGGCCCATCTTGCATTTAGGGCAATTCGAAGGGATTCGCGGTGGCACCTGTGTCGAACCTCCCAGTCATGTCCCCAATGGACCTATCCTCCACGTTTTTCCAAAAGCGCCAGCCGGATCTCCTGTTCCCAGAGACTCCCAAAGCCGCTCCAGAGAGACTTTGGTAGATACTACCGTCGCTGCACAAGTAGCCCTCGTCCAGCACCTCCAAGGTATATCTTTGTCCCTTGCTCTCGCCTCGGAGAACGGTACCTATGGGGATATTTTCTTTATTCTCTCCCGTCTCGGGCTCAAAGTCGGGAGACATTGTTTCTACCCGACAGTCTAATTCCAGAATCTTCTTTTCTAACCCGGCAATCTTTTCTTCCAAGAGCCTTCTTGGGGCCGGAATGAGCGTTGCTGTAACTCTAGTAACGCCCTCAGCTCGCTCTGTTATAGACTCTTCGTCTGACTTGCGTCGTCTTTTGGCGTCGTCCCATTCATCTATAGTGTTGAAAGATTGGTCGGGAAATTCTTTTGTTGTGAAGGGCATAATATATCCTTTTGCTTATATTTTATAAAGTAGAGAGAATACTACTCTCTTCTCTGTGAGTCCCGAGAGGGTAGGTTAGGAACACTTGGTCTAGGAACTCCTATTATTAGACTTTTGGGATTTCTGCCTGCGGAAAACTCTCGCACCTTCAGAGAGGTAGATTGGCGGGCGACTCCCTGTTTATCCGTATAGCTGCTGATTTCTATCTCGCCGCATAGATATATCTCTTGTCCTTTACTGCAGTACTCAGCAATAGTGGAGCCGACGTTCCCCCAAGCGATGCAGGAAATGTAGATCGGCCTCTCCGCCTTTGGTTTATTGAGAGCCACGGTAAACTTGGCGTAGGGGGTACCCCGGTAGTCTTTAAGGTCCGGGTTTGCTACAAGATTGCCGCAACATTGATAGTTATTAACATACATCTTCCTCTACCTTGATAGTAAGTTCATAAGTACATCCCGTAGTCGATCACTGGGCTGCTTTTAGTGCTCTTCTTGTCTCTCAGATAGCGCATGGAGATATTAACTCTTATCTCTTGCATGAGTATGTTCCTGGCCCACACGTCGAACTCGCCGTCATCTACGCTTAACCACCAGCCGAAGTGCGTTTGCTCGCACCACGTTGGGCGAAAGGCGAGTAGATCCTCCCCAATATTGACCCAGAGATCGGACCGCACGTGACAGCGGGTGATCTCGAAACCGAAATCGTCTTTGACTTCTTTGACCAATTCCGCCGTGTGCATTATGGAGATCCTGCCTACCTTGAGTACCAGGTCCTCATGCTTCTTGAGGATCCTAAGTTCCTTGCTGGAAAGCCCGTCAAGCAGACCGTGAAGGCTCTTCCCAACCAGCTTGGCCGGCACGGCGTTTCTTACGATACTCAGGGCGTAGCTCTTGTTTTTGAAGAGGGCGGGAGGTATCATTTCTGCTCCTAAGACGGGGAGGAGACTAACTAGCCCCCTCCCCTGCCTTGAGCACGTGCCAACGGTTTATCACCGGCACGTCTCTCAAGTGGCTAGACTTCGCTGAATCAAGTGGCCCACCAGATCTCGGGGAGGCGTCTCCAGATGTTCCAAGAGGTCGATGGGATGGAGATTTGCTCTGGTGGCAAAGTAAGATCGGTGGTTTCTCCGTACGATGGCGTTGATGATGTTCGATCGCCCCTCTTCGATATGACGGCGATAATGTTCCTGAAGATCTTTGCTGTTGCGCAATCCGAGTTTCGCGGCCTGGAGTCGAATAATTTGGCACAGGCGCTCGGTCTCTCGCTGAGGAAAACCCAGCTCGACTATGGCCTTGTCGTCAGCCAAACACACAGCCTCGACGCACTCTTCTCTGAGACTCTTCGCCCCGTGCTTCTGAGAGAATACGGAGTTACCGACCTTGTCCAAGAAGACCTCTATGTTGATGTGCGCCTCACGGTCTTGATAGTTAAAGTTGCCTTCTACAATTCTCATGAGATTATAACATAGCGCAATGACTGGCCCGGTCCAGAGCTTGACAGCCAAACTGGTGGCATTCAGGCGGGCGTGTTCTTGGGGAGACAGCTCTCCAAAGCTGAGGAGATTCATCTCCTGCAGGGTCATGGTCCGGGTCTGAGGCACCTTCTTAGAATTCATCTCGTCAAGAACTTCTTTGATCTTGGGGTGCGGGTTGTGAAAATTTCTCTCCAGCTCTGCCTTTGCACCGTCACTATGGAAGCTCATAATATAGATTACATCCCCGTCGAAGTCAAGATTCATAGACACCAACGAGTTTCCGCTGACGCGAATGACATATTTGCACTCAGGGTCGTTGGTCACCTTGGCTCTCTGGATGCGTGTGGACATGAATCCTAAGCACGGGAATCTTTCCACCACCACATAGTCTCCGTCCTTGATCTTGAGATCTCTGGCCATATCTTTATGGATCTCAACTTGGTTGGGTTCTAGCCCTCTACCCAACACCGCGGTTGCCTTAGAGGACCACGGGTATCTAACCGCCATCAGATAGCTACTGATCTTCCCACTTTTCAGGGATAGATTCTTGGAGATGAAGTGATAGTAACGGAAGACCAACGCCGACAGCTGCTCGGGCTTGATCTCACCCAGCCTTAACCTGTCGATGGCTTCCAAGATTTGATTGAGCATTGTTGATATATCCGGCAGCCCAAACATTCCTGTCGGGTGCCTCCAAGGCTGTCGCAGCCCTGCAGAAGGAACTAGAATTCTGTCGGTTTCGAAAATTCTCGCCTCCAAACCATCGTACGGGTTCTGGGCTGCGATCCCTTCGAGGATCTCACCCTTTCGACGGTTGTCGGGAATCTCAACCCGCAGAGTGATTGGAAGCTTTATGTAACACCCCTTTGGGTACATGGTCTCGTCAGCAATGGTCCCAAACAGCCCCTCCGGAGCATGGAAGGTTCCTAACCCAGATGGGATGTAGACGAAGGAATCTGCGTCTACTGTAGGAATGTTATCTTGGTAGTTCCCTCTCAGGCTGTCTATCGTGGCTATCAGTTCTCGCACTTCGTCAACGCCCTGCTGATAAGACAACACCTCCTTGACGACCTTGGAGCCGGGGCCCAAAAGGGTTGTCAGAGCCTTCAACTCGATGGCCGAGACCTTGTTTCCTCTAGTCCGCAGCCCTCGTTGGTTCTCCGCCCAAACATCCCGCCCTTGCCATAGCTGTTCTTCGGGGGTCTTGGTCACCCCCCAATGTACCCAGCCGGAGATCGCGCGAAACTCGCCCCAAGGGGTGGTGGCTTTACAGGTGCCGTCCTTGGGATAACCTGTGGCTCCTAGCTTAGTCTCTATCTCCGTTTGAGAGATCACGATGTCGGCGGAGACCACTAGTCGCTTCTCCGGACCATGGATGAGGGTCGTCAGCGCTTCGAGAATTTGCCCAAAGTTCTTTCTCTTCTGGACCGAACGCGCAGATACGATCACATCGATGGGAATTTCTCCCCGTAGAGGATCGTGTATAGTCCCAAGCTCTCTCAGAACCACTACACCCTTATTACCATGCTGGTTGGTGATCTTGAACCCTTCCTTGAAGGAATAGAAGACTTCCAAAACCACGACCATGACTGGCTGCTCTCGTCCGTCGAAGGGGACTGAACTCTCTTTGATCTCAGTTACCTTTGCGTGATCGCAGTCGGCGTCGAAGATAATCGTACTGTCGTCCTCGTGTACGCCGAGGGGTTGGCCCTTCAGGATCGTATCCCCCTCCAGCACAGTTGCTTCTCCAAAGACGGTAAAGCTTCTTCGGTAGGATATTGTCTTGTCGGCATGCCGACTGGAGACCAAGATCTGATCTTCGAAGTTGTCCGGAAGATCCAAGAATACGGTCATCCAGTTCCAGCCCCGCCGGGAGACTCCACGCTTTTCTAGCTCAGCCATGGGCTGAGAGATCACCAGAGGTGTGGCTTCGCCTTTCATGCCCAAGGTGGAGTAGAGGTTCCTGATGGGGTTGTGATGCCTGCTACCGAAGGCAGTATATCTTTTCAAGTCTACCTGCAGGATATAGTTGTTTACGGCGGCTGCTCCATCCGACAAGCCGATAGATGACCACGGGTACAGCAGCTCATTCTTACGCTTCTGATAGTCCAGCTTCTCGTCAGGCCGAAGCTTGTCGAAGACGGGATCTAAAATCATTAGGCGATGGTTCATGGCCCAGTCTTGCATTGGCGTGCCAGAAAGAGGCAATGCGTTGAACAGATTCAGGTTCAAGAATCTCTGACAGAGGCTTGTGGCCAGCCGGCCCCGCTTGTTGGCGAAACCCCAGAGAATCTTGTCAACGAAGTTTCTCTTGCCCTGCTTGGGGAACAGTTCCTCGATGTTGGAAGCGACCAATATCTCAATCAGCCGCTCATATGTAACATGTTGGGGACGCCCAGCGAGCACCACCATGAAGGGGCAAAGGGCTCGATTGTTTCTGTCGCCGATGACTAGATTTTCGAATCGATCTCGACGAACACGCGGGATGACTAGAGAGGCGGACTCCTTCTCCGCTTGGAAACTCAGGTACAGATTACAATCGTCTTCGCGAGTCGTAACAGACAGATCAAGGGATCTGTTGCTACCTCGTAAACGGCTGTTGAGCCTTCTCAGGCGTTCCTCAACAACCGTTGTCAGGGAAGTGGCCAGGTTTCCCAACCTTCAGCCTCCTTTTCTTTAGCATGCAAACAAAGGAAGTATAACAACTGCCGCTCTACTCGCCCGGAGCAACTAAGATGTTTAGGGCTGCTGCCTCAAAGCCGCCGGCTGCTATATTAACAGTGACACCTATCTTTTTACAGAAGCGCGGGTCGCTTGCGAGTTGCCTTATCCTCTCGTCCAGCCTATCCAAGTCACTCAAAGTAATACCTCTTCTACCGAGATTCGACACCGACGGCTGGCCGCGCCGGCCCGCCCACTTTCTTCTGGTCATGCCTCTTTTGAGACCCTCTAGAAGCCTAAGTTGGGTATCATACCTATCCCACTGGCTGTTTTGCTCATGGTACTGGAAGGGCGCTAAAGTTGACGAGTCAGCGTCGAAGTTGGGAATCAGTCTCGCCTTGGAGGTGAGCCCGCTAATCGCGTTCATATGTAGACTTGCCCAAAGATGATATGCATAGTTTGGCCACTGCCTTAGATCCACGCGTCGGCCATTGGTGTTGATGAACCAAGACGGGAATATTGAAGGATCCATACGTTTGTCTGGATCCTCAACGGATGCGTTCCTGCGAGTTGCCCGCGAGTCTGGTTCGGGGTTGATGAAGAGCAGAACTATGTCTCTCCTAGGAGACCATACGGCGAAGCGTCCCCACGCGTTCACCGCCACGATATACTCGTCGTTTTTCTGGGGAGCAAAGATGAGCTTCTTGGCTCGGTCCGGCTTTAATCCCCTGCGTATATCTTCCAGACAAGTCAAGAGGGAGGCTTTCCGGAGCCAGTTCCTCAGGTTCTTGGTGCCATAGAGGATGCTACCCACCTGAACTCTAGGTATCAGCGGCCGCACAAGTCACTCCTCTTCTGGATCATAGAGAGACAGAGAATACACCGCTCTACTCTGAAACTTTAACTACGGAAGCGGGGATGTACAAGCACTTTCTATTTTCCCCGACCCCGTCTAGAGAACCTGCGTTGATATCTTCGTCGAATTGAACTCCGATGTCTCCATCCAAGTCGGTTGGCAGCAGGACCACGGCCCGCCGTCCTTTTAAGTTTCTCTTCTTGAACTCCAAATCCGCTACGATCTCCACCGTAGCTGACCTATGTATGAACTTCTCTGTGAGAGGGGCGATAGCGGAACGTCTGATCCTGGCTCTGGCCCCGATTTCGTCCAGCTTACAGCCCCCGACCACTCTGATCGAGAAAGAGCTGGGGTCTTCCCGCGTGTCTACTTGAAGGATGGCTCCTTTGGTGATGAACCGCCTGCCGGATGCGTGATCTATCGCGCAAGGGGTTGGATGGGTGTAGATTACATAGTCCCCGACTCTTATATCCTGTTGAAGTCCCGGACCCCAGAAAGCCTCAACCTTCCCGAAGGGGCCCAAGGTACACCATTCCAAGTGGACGAACGGGACCGCCAGACACCGTCCGTAAGTCTGGCCGACTTTCAAGGAGTGCGCCTGGTGCCAGCGAGTCGACCAGTTGTACCAATGAACGAGGGCCCAGCCTGCCTCCGTTATGGAAAGAAGTCTTCCAACCTTTCCCGCTTGGACTGTGAGCCTTGTTCCGTCGCTCTCAAGGTCGAATTTGAAACCCCGAGAGGTTCCTACCCCTATAGGTCGGGGCATACCCTTTAGAGTATCATAGCTGCCTTGTTCCTTAAGAAGGACTAGATTATTCTGGGGGAGCAGGAGTGAATGTAAGTTGGGTATGCAATACTTTTCGGCTTCATTGGGGGCGTCTCTGCCCTCTGCTCTTGTTTTGTCCGCGTAGATGAGAGCTGTAGATTCGTAGGCGTTTGAATATACCACCGTGCCAGTGCCAAGCTCGGGCATAAGCGCGTCGATCGAGCGAACCGCCCACTTGACTCGCGCCCCTGGGCGTAACTCTGGACTTTTCATGGTGGGCTCCTTCGGTTTGGACTGGACAAGAAGGAAGGACTTAAGAGGCCGAGAGTCCTCGATTATCTGTGTTGCCACTTTGGTCTCGAGGTCTATGAGTTTGGTAGAGATGAAAACCGTGTTTTCTCGAGGATCTCCTATAGGAAAGAAAGCGTAACTCGCCTCTTCCATAGTCGTTGAGCCCGGCCCTACGCGCTGATGTTCGACGATCTCATATCTCCTGCTGTTTGGAATAGTATATTTAGCACCAGTTAGGGGGAGCTGTACTTTACGCCGCATTTTAGAAGTAGGGGGTCTGTACGCCGCAGGCGAGGGTTAGGAAGTTATGTAAGACTGTTTTACCAAATAGTGAATGATAAGGCTCCGGATGGAATTGGACAGCGTAGACATGCTCCTTTTCCATAGCTGCGATGGGGCACCTGCCCGTTACAGCTAGGTGGTCCCAGCCTTCTGGCAGCTCCTCTATCATCCAATTGTGCTTCATCCAGACCGGGAAGGTAGGTCCTAGCCCTCGAAACAAGATGGACTTGGTTCCTTTCTCGGTGAGGTAGATCTTGGTTGGGCCTTGCTCGCCCACATCCTTCTTTCGGGCCTCTTTGGTTCTCTTGGCCGGGTCTTGTTCGTTCCAACAACGGACGATTCTCTTACCTTGAAGATGGGCTATGTACTGCATGCCATAGCAGATTGCCAAGATAGGCACCTGCGTCTGGAAGAATTCGGCAGGGACGGTGGGTGGGGATTTCTTGCGGTTTACGTTCTTGGCGCTTCCGGAAATGATGATACCTTTCAGCTCGTCTTTGAGACCTTCTATCTCTGCAACAGGATCGATCTTCATGTCCCATCTTCGGAACATAAAGTACTGGTCCATCTCCAAGACTCGGCGAGCCAGTGCCTCTGACAGCGTTGACTCCATATCCATCACATAGATCAGCCCTTTGCTAGCCATCCTAATACTCCCAGTCGGGCATGGGGCTTTCTCCGCCCCCTACGGGCCTCTTCGGATCTCCAAGAGCTAGTTCGGCAACGATTTCGGGACCCGTTGCCTCTGGGGTCTCTTCGGCAAACGGGGCGACTCTTGGATAGGGCGCCTCGTCGTAGCGTTCACCAGGCAGAGGATCGTCGGCCCATTCTTCCAAAAATCGATTATAGATATAGAGATCCTTGCGATATTTGGCCATGTTCCGAAGAACTTCTTGTACCAGCCGGTTGGCCGCGCGCTTGGTCAGTGGCCGGTGCGTCGCCAAGTCTACGCCTTCCCATCGTACATGGAGTGTCACATCTGTGTCCATGAAGAGGATCATATTGTGGCCATTGGAGATCTTGCGAAATCTAGGAGGAAGAAAGACGTTTGGGAGGGTGATCGAAATATTCTCTTCACATACTTTAGCCTCGAGAAATTCTCGCAGCTTGCTTGAGCCCATTTCCCTTCCTTCCTGGCGTCCATCCTAGGTCCTTATAAATCTGCTCGTGGTCTCAGGCTCTTCTAGCGCTCGACCGCAGCCCGACTTCTCTTGCGACTCCGGGAAAGTTTCGCGATCTTTTGGTAGGTCGCGCTCCCTTCTTTGGTAGTTCCCCAAGCGGCCCAGAGACCACGCTTGGCTCCGCTCCTCCTGCTGATTGAACGAGAAGTGAGGCCCCAGCTGCTCAGGAAGTCCTTAGAGAATACGGCGCGGGCCCCATGCTTGCTCACAGCCCGAGATATCTGTTCGAGCCGAGAAAAATATCCCATCGGAAAGGGCATGTTGGTTTTGTAACCATACCTGGGCACGGGTACTTCAATCCACTGCCTCAGTTCTTTGACAACCTCTAGGGCGGCCTCCCCATCTGCGTGGTCGATTATCCTACGTATCTCTCTTCTATCCACTATACTGAGAATCTCCTCCGCGTAGCCTGCTTTGCATAGAAGAGCGCACTGTCTGTAGAGGCCGGCGAACATAGATACAAGCGCCGGGCTGTAGAGAATGGTATTGTCTACTCCGTGCCAGACCAGCAGTCCTTTTTCCATGTTTGTGGAGGCCTTGCAGCAGCCTCGGGGCCGATCGGGGTTGATCAATGCTCCGATGGGCCCCACGATGGCGTCAGCTACTTGGAGGAATTGCTTGAAGGACCGGCCTCCCAACGCATGTTTCGAAATGGAGAGAGTCGTCCTCCCCGCCCGTTTGTTACGTTGATCTTCAAGGTCAACGTCATGCGTCCGATGATATTTTTGGGCGGCAATATGTCCATCGCCCCAACCAACGTGGCGCCGTACTACCTCCTCCCGAGTTATCTTGCTGCGCATGGATTGGCGAAGGTCGAGGATAGTCCCCTCTCGACAGGTAGAGCCGCCGTTCACCGCTTCAACTCGTCTTCTGGACTCCCCGGCTAGCGGAACCGCTACAAGGGAACTCCGGACTGTGACGATTGGTTGCGAAAAGAGCCACTTCGGTTCTTCTCGAAGAGGGTGCGTTGCCATGATTCGCCTCGCTTAGCGGGGAAGGTGAACCCCTAATTCTCAGGTTGGTTTGCGTTTAAGCTCTCGAAGTTCTTTCGCAGGTTGACTTGTAACCACTCTTCTGCCGGAATGCTTTCCGGAGTGCCTCGAATTAGATATTGGTTCACTCGTTCGACGCTACGATACATTGCTTTCAGAAGCTTAGACTTGGCTGTGTCTACGTTTGAGTCCACCGCAGTACCTCCAACAGCTCTCCCTCTTCTATGGGAGACTCTCGCCTGGTCCAGCCCATGTGCATTTGAAAGGCACTAAAAGGGTTCAAGAGGGCGGCCTGCCTCCGCTTGGCTAAAGTGTGGTACTCTAGCAAGCGTCTGGCCCCCAACCCCATAATTTTTCGGGCCAAGATCACCATCGTCAGCGCCGACAGCGGGTGATGGCGCTCTTCAGGCAGCCCCAGAATGTCCGCCGAAAATATCCTCTTGAAGGGACGAACATGGTCTAACATACGGCAGATCCGGCGCACAGTCATCCATGGGTTTTGGTCATAATCAGTAACCATCTCAGATTGCGTCAGGAGGTCCAAATCGAAGGTAAGATAGGTCTCGGTAGGGGTTGCTCGGAGATCGTCCACTGAGGGGAGTTCTAGACCTGTATTATAGGAAAGTGGGGCGTTGCTCGGCCAGAGTTGGCTGCGTTGTAGCTTCTTGGTGAAGAAATTGTGGTAAATAGGAATGTTATTTCCATGAACTACATAACCTCGCTTGTCCTTATTGGGATAGGCATCAGGGCCTACCATGAATGGTATGCCTTGGTGGTCGTGGGCAATGGAGTCTACGAAGTTGGCACAATGCAGCAGCTCAGGCTGACCGTTTCGGTCGCGTTCGCCCCAATCGTCCCGGTGGTGGTCCCAGTGGAAGTAAGTCCAGTTGAACCCATCCAGCCCCCGCCGCTCCAAGGCCAGCTTGATTAGAGCGTAGGTGAAATGGTGGTACGACCCGCTTCCGTAGACCGTGAGTACTCTCCCGTCCCAGATCCCTGAATCGTAGACCCAACGGCGGAAGTAATCAACCAAATACCCCTTGTCACTATGATAGGCTTCGCGTAGGGACGGAACATGAATCGAGACCACCCTTCCAGGAAAGGCGGCCTCGAATACTCTCTTTAGGAGAGTTTCTCTGCGGGTATGCAGAAGAGCTATTTTCCAATCGTTCATGTCACCCCAGCCTTCTCGCCAGGCTCGCTCTTACACGAATCTCTTGGAAATCATAGTCTCTGAGGATCTCTCCGTTCCGAAAGACCTCTACCAGCTGGTCTTCCCCCTCTTCACTGGCTCGAACCGTTCTGTACTGCCCGTTTTCGAACACCAGTTTCAGACGGCCGGCCTTGCTAGCTTTCCCGTGGTCGGTGATCGGGTCTTTATACACGTCTCGTTCTCGGCCGTCGACCGTGACCTCTGCGCACTTGAAAGCACACTCTTGGGTGTCCCGATCCATCTTCTGAAGCAAGGCCCCGCCCATGCCAAAGGCGATGTTGTCTGCGCTCCACCCCTTTAGGACCATTACCGCCAAGATCTGCCGGATCATAGCGTAGTTAACCCCATCGCCTTGGATAACTCGTATTTGGTCGGGAAGGACCTTGTAGCCCTTGGCGTTGACCGTATAGCCAAACTTCTCGCCCAAGATATCTAGGACCTGTCCGACCACTGTGGGAGGGTCACCAGAATCGGGCCGGACGATCAGAGTTCCTTGCCGGCCCAAGATCTTCTCCTTGAACTTGGTACCCCACGTCTCGCAGGCCTTGAAGATGTCAAAGCTATCCGATACGCAGGCCACTAACCCTTCAGGATATTGAACCAACATGTTCTCGAAGGCGTCGTCCTCGTGGGCTCGACCCCACGAAGTAATCGTGGAGTGCTCGGAGGCCGGGATGGAAAATCCACACATCTCAGCTCCGTAGTACCTCATGGCGAAGCGGATGCCTCTGGCCGTGTCGGTACCTTGGAAGTTTACGAGATGGGCTCCTCCGCCAATGCCGGCTGAGTCGACACTCGACACTCCCCGAAAACCGAAGTCGTGGAGCTTGAAGTCTACCAGCTCTGGGGTGCCAGTCTTCTCCAAGTAGCTAAGGATGAGCTTCTTCATCTCTCGGGACAAGGTGGCTACGGTCATGGGATACCAGACCTGAACCAGCAGCGTCTCCAAGATATTGGTCAACCACGGAACTGCCGGATCGGTGTTCTCGACCGTTAGCAAGACATTCCGGATTGGGACTGAGGTCCCCTCCGGAACGGCCCTGATGCTTACAGGAAGTCGCCCGCCGTGCTTGTCCAAGATATGCATCCAACCGTCGAGGTTGAAAAGATCCTGTCCGAAGTGGGCCTTCCAGAACCCGTGCGCCTCCTCAATGTCCGACAGGAAAATTCGCTGGCCCTCCAGATACTTCTTCAGGAAGTACTGAAGGCCAAAGAAAACCGTGGAGTCGAACTTTCCACCTCGACTTTCGAAGTAGGAATACACTCTCTCAGTTCCGGGTGGATACTGCTTCCAATGTGTGATCTTGTAACTGTCTGTAAGAAATAGAATGCTATCAGCCATTTTCGTTTCCTTTCACCGTGCGTTCGCACGTCACCTTAGTGTGAGTAGGTTACACTCTTAGTTTTGCGCAGAGCGCTTCGAACATCGGCGCGTGGTTTTCGTACCACCTGTGCTCCCGCAGTTTCTCTACGGGAACCCAGACTGCTTCGTCGAGGTCGTCCTTCGCCTCGACCCTTCCTGCACCAGCCATCACGTGTCCCAAGTAGAAGGCACTCATCATGCCGTCCCTGGGGCCCATGCGACTGTCGGCCACCGGGAAGGAGCCCAGATACTCTACGGTCTCTGGGAATACTCCGGTTTCCTCGTGGCACTCTCGCCTGGTTGCGGCCTCCAAGCTCCCATCTCCCACGTTGACAAAGCCTCCGGGGAAACGGAGGCCCTTGTCACCCTTCTTCCGTCCCAGCAAAACAGAACTGTGTGGTCTCAGATCCTCGCCAACTTGCGTGTGGATGGCGGCTATATCCACGACCATCATAAGTCGCTGGTACTGGTTGAAGGTGGAATAGATTACACCGGCCCTAAAATCAGAAGACGCCCTGACCTCCCGACCGACCTCCTTCCGGATGTCGGTTCCTCGTGGGTGGCGCAGAGCGTCTAGTTCTACTGTTGGGAATTTTCCATTGTAATGCGGGACAAAGGAGTCACACCCGCCATAGAGAAGAGGCTCTCCAATAGGGCAGACCGCCCGAATAGCTGTGTCCAGATTTCCGCTCCACTCCGTGTCACAGCCGGTGTCGGTAATGGGTAATACCGTGACATCGGGGTAGTGGTGAAGGAGCATTGCAGCTCTGGTAGGATAGTCAAGGGGATCTACGATGCCGCCTAGGATGTCCGAGAGACCAACGAAGAGGATCACCTTCTTGTGCTGAGCCCTAACCTCCTCTATCAAGCGGGTGTGAGCTTCGTGGAGGTCATCGACCTGCCATCGGCCGACAATCACACCAATGTCGGCTGCTGCTTGTTCTGCTGTTCGCACTTCGCTTCACCGTCCTTCCTAATGGATCGTCATCCACGTGGGATGTAAGTATGCGACAGCTTGCGGGGCTGTCACACCTTTGTTGGAATTGGTAGGGGCGGAGGGACTCGAACCCCCACGGGCATTGCCCACTTGGTCTTAAGCCACGCGCGTCTGCCAATTTCGCCACGCCCCCTTGGTAGACCCGGTCGGACTCGAACCGACAACCCCCGGCTTATGAGGCCGACGCTCTAACCGATTGAGCTACGGGTCTGTATCTACAGCTCTAGGGACATCTCGTCGTGCCGATCTTGGGCCTTGATGACCTCCCGCACAATGCTGTGGATGCCGGGGTTGATCAAAAGGAGGTGGGGAATGATTCGGTTCCGGATCCTATTCCTGGTGGCCCGGGTGGAGTAGTTAGAAGGGTCTTCCGCCCATTCCAATTTGTGCCGCTTGGCATATTTCTGGATATCCACTCTCTTCCAGAGCCGGAAAGGGCGGATGCAAGGATCGTGAAAGTAAGGGATGGTCCCAACATATCCTCGAGCCATGGTGCACATAACATACTCTTCCAAACAGTCGTCAAAGTGGTGAGCCAAGACGACAGGAATATTCCGGGTTACCGCAGAATGTTGGATGAAATGCCGGTATCTCTGGTTTCGCCAGAATTCCTCCCGGGATCGCCCGGGCCCGGCGGTATCTGCCACATGGTACGTAAACAGATCAATCTTCTGCTTTTCACAAACTTTTCGCACCAAAGCCAGAGACTCGTCCGCGAACCGGCCCGTGTTGTGATGCACATGGATTACGTCATGAACGCGTCCCGGAACCTGATTCAGAAAGTGTAGGGCAGCCATGCTGTCTACCCCGCCGGAGACGGCCACTGAGCAGACAGAGGGAAGTGGGTGGGTCAGTTCGAATTCCATTTACTCCAACTCGTAGTGGTCAATGATTGCCTCTCGGGCGGTTCTGGCGTCGTCATAGGGGCTGTATCCGGTATAAGCTTGGCCGTACATGGCCCATAACATGCGATTAGCTAGCCAGTCGCAATGCCGCTCAGCCCGGACTCCTAGACGGCTAAGATCTTTCCTCCAAGGATAGATAGGGTGCTTGTATCCCCACCGAGTATAGAAACCATAGAAAAGTCCGTTGTGGATATCCATCCAATGCGCGATCTCATGTAGGGTTGTATGCGCAGTGCTAAGGATAGAGAATCGGTGGCCCTTTAGATGGGTCGTGACCCTGGCTCTGCCGCTCAACGGATCACAGTAGCTGTATGAGACGTTTTTGCGTCTTATAAATTTCAGATCTAAATCCATACTGCGGGCCAGAGCACGCATCTGTCGCTGCATCTCTTTATGAGTGCGAGGAAGAGACAGCCCTTCTGGAATCTCAAATAGCCCAATGTTCATATAGTCTCCAATCTGGTAGGCGCGACCGGGCTCGAACCGATGACCTTCTGGATGTAAACCAGATGCTCTACCAACTGAGCTACGCGCCTGTCAGTCTTCTTGGGTGTTTTCTCGGATCGCCCGCAACAGGCGTTCTTCTGCGTCACGACTGATCTCGTCCACTCGCTCTTGCGCTTCCTGCATCTCAAGATAAGTTAGGTTCCACTCTTCTCTGACCAGACCCCACTCTCTCCACCATATGAAGACAGCCAAGAGCCTGAATTTATCTATCCAAAAGGTAATCATAAGTCTAAGTTGTCGTCAAACACTTCATCATATTTATCCAAAGCTGGGCGGGTTTTCCCCTGGGCCCACATTCTGGCACACTTGCGCACGTCATCCTTCCACCCCAGACCATAGGGGAGGCGCTTCGCTCTTCCGTCCGGAGAAAAGCATACAAACCAACCAGAATCGGGGTCGTCCCAGAAGCGGCCTCGCGCCTTCCGCTCGGCTTGGTAAACTTCTCGGCGAGTAGCCCCGTTGGAGGTGGGATGTACTGCGGACGCTAGAAACTTTTCGTCGGCTGTCAAGCGCTTGCGTTTAACCATCAGCTATTCTTCCTGACCCGGTTACGGAACTGTTCGTCATCCTCCTGCCTGCTGATAGCCGCATTTCGGATTCTGTGGATCTCGTTTCGGATCCTCTCTAACTCAACCTTGTCATCAGCTGAGATGTAAGGATCTTCTCCCGCCATAACGCCATCGACAGCAAAGATGGCTGTGAATAATCTTGCCTCGGCTCTCATATTACACTCCAGTAGCTAGTGGTTAGTGAACAGTCTCCTGCTTCTCAGATCCTCTCTCGTCTACAAATTTGCATACCCACGCTTTACCAGCTATTTCAACGATGAGGCCGATCACTTGTAGAAAGCGAAGATGTTCTTTTTCCGGCACCCCAGCTTCGCGTGCCCAAGCCAATGCGATTTCAGTAATAGTCTCATCATACGTCATGCTCTAACCTTCCTTGCAGGGCGAGAGGGATTCGAACCCCCAGTCGCAGGTTTGGAATCTGCTGGTTTACCGTTAACCGATCGCCCTATTTCCTTTTCGCTTCACGCTTGAGTCGGCGGTATTCCTCATCAGACACGGGTACACCGATACCGACTGTCTTATCTTCTTCGGGCTCTAAATCTATAAGAGTCTCACCGTCAGGGCCTATCTTCTTGCCTGTGTAGATAACAAGTTGGCCTTCGTTGTCTTTGCAGATCTCAGCATCAGGTAGGATTCGCTCCATCTTGCGCCCCAACTCTTTACTTTTCATAAAGCTGCCCTTTCTAAACACTGGTCATAGGTTTGAGTGTTGCTGAGATGCACGTACCTGTCTTCCGGGTCTTCAGGTTTCTGGCCGTAAACTCGCACTCTGAAAGATGTGTCTCTCCCACACCCCGGGCACTCGCCGATGTGCTGTAGATACCAATGTGGTCTGCTCGTCTTCTTCATTGTGAGTAGGCCACGATGCATCCGATGGCGGCCCAGAGACCCAAGGTGAAGGGATATACCCTGGTCCGCCAGCCTTCTGGCCCTCGCCCTCTTTTCACGAGAGTGGCGGTCAGTCGTACGGCAAGGTATGCTGCCGCTCCGTACATGGCTCCATCTAAAGGTGTCATAGGTTACCTCGTTACCAACCGTTTTTGCCGGGAGAATATCCCGCCATCCCATAGCACATCCAATAGAGAATCCCTACGACAGCCGCCCCAAGCATCCCCCACGGAACTAACCAATGCCAAGCTGTTATGATTCCAGAAACATATATGATTACGAAAGCTAAAGCGACATACAGCGCAATGAAACCCAT
>SDBV01006541.1_pt1 | contig 16134 bp, 13 predicted proteins | sample 2277081 | NCBI WGS metagenome assembly SDBV01 (sample SAMN10402039, study PRJNA504765) | marine sediment metagenome | isolation source: marine sediment core GS10_PC15, 223 cmbsf | place: Arctic Ocean: Southern Knipovich Ridge | collected 2010
ACCGACATTACAATCGATGAAAATCCTGAAGGAGGAAACCGGATCCCCATGAGCAAAAGCTGAGCCAACTAAGAATTCCCATGCTTTTCCTGCGTTTAAACCAATGCTCGCGCAATCCGGGCGCTGCTTTCCAAGCGATTTGCTGAAAAGGCAGCACACAGGGTCCGGCATGGCTCATTTGTTGGAAACTCAGCAGATCGGTTGCGCCGATGATCGTGAATCCAGCATCCCCCTCGCTCGCAATTCGAAAAATCCCCATGCCATCGGCCTCTACCGAATTGGCATAGCAGTTGCGTACGTTGCCCCCGCCTTCCTGCATGAGCCCGACGACAACAAACGAATCCGTGTCGTAAGTCGACGCGCAAAGGGCGAGTCTGGCCACTTAAAGCATATTGTTCCTCGGGGATCTTGATGAAACAGAAATTGTTGAGCGCGTCGATCGGCGCGTCTGCACTCCTGACGCTTCCGCTAGCAGCGCACGCGCAAACAAGTGCGCCGCCAGCAGCACAGCCAGAAACCGCCAGTGCTGCAACGGCCTCCGGCGCCTCGGGTTCGGCTGCGGAGAAACCCGTTGCGACGCTAAGAAGCGTCACCGTCACGGCGGAGCGGCGCAAACAGTCCGCGCAGGACGTTGGCGCTTCAATTTCCGTGCTCACAGCCCGGGACCTGCAGGATCAGAACGTCAACAACATCAACGATATCCAGCACGCGACCGCCAGCGTCGAGGTTGAACCCGCGTTCGGCGGCGGCCAGCCCCAGTTCCGGATTCGCGGTGTCGGCTTTATCGACTACAGCTCGAACAACTCCTCGACGGTGGGCGTCAATATTGACGACGTGGCTTACGCCTTGCCGATCCAGACGCAAGGCCAGATCTTTGACATCGACCGGGTGGAAGTGCTGCGCGGGCCGCAGGGCACGCTATATGGCCGCAATACCACGGGTGGCACGATCAATTTCATCACCAACAAGCCGACTAACGATTTCGAGGCCGGCATCACGACCGAGTACGGCTCGCACAACCTGTTCAATAACGAGGGCTATATTTCAGGGCCAATCAGCGACACACTGCGTGGACGCCTTGCCTTCGCGACGTCGGACTTCGGCGCATGGCAAACCAATCGTGCAACAGGGCAATCGCTGGGCAACAACGACACGGCAGCCGTGCGCGGAGAACTCGACTGGGACGCCACGCACGATCTGAAATTCCATCTGGAAGCGCATACGGGCTTCGACAAGTCGGACGACGAAGGCTTGTCCCTGATTGCGCCATACACGTCGCTGTCCGGAGGGGCCGGTCAGGTATTGATTCCGGCGGATACCAATTACACGGCCACGGGCTGGGGGCTGAGTCCGGCATTTGCCCACCTGATTGGGCTATCGCCCAATGCAAAACCCGGGCGTGACAACGACAGCAACGGGGTTAGCCTGACGGCGACGTACAGCCTGGGTCTCGTCCAGTTGACCAGCATCACTGCCTACAACTTCCTGCATCGGCGCGAATACGCCGACTGGGATGCCACCAGCTACAGCGCCTCGGACGAATACTTCAACGACACGGTCAATGAGTTCACGCAGGAATTCCGCGTGTCCTCCAATAATCCTCAATCGCGGCTGCACTGGGTAGCGGGTGCTTTCTATTCGCACGACAGCCTCGACTCGAAGTTTTACTCGGACTTCACCGACCGGCTGGGAATCATGGCGTTGACCTCGTATGATCAGCAGGTCAACACACTAGGCGTCTACGGCCAGGCGACGTATGACATCACGCCCCGTCTACACGGCATCTTCGGCATACGGCAGGAACATGAAGCACGCGACCTGACCGATTTCGAGTCCGGCTCGGTGACGGCGTCGTCCTTTACGCCGTTTTATAGTCCGGCCGCGCCGAATCAGTCGCTCACGTCGAATGGGACATCGGGAAAGGTGGGAGTCGAATACAACCTGCTTCCCACAACGCTGCTCTACGCGACGATTAGCCGGGGCTACAAGTCCGGCGGCTTCACGGCGCACAATACAACGGACTCCGACGCGCTTGCGCCATTCAAGCCGGAAACGCTGACTGCCTATGAAGCCGGCTTCAAGAGCGATCTAAGCAGGAGCTTGCGCTTCAATACGTCGGTCTTCCATTACGACTATCGCGATCAGCAGGTTTTGTCGGCGGTTTACGACAGCAACTCGCAATCGCTGATTGGGACCTTCGTCAACGCGCCTAAATCGGAAATCAACGGTTTCGAAAGCGAGCTCGAATGGGACCCCATTGCAGGGCTGACCATCTCCCAGTACGTCGGCTACAAGGAAGGGAAATACACCGCACCGTTCGTCACTTACGACACTCAGGCCTCGGCAGCGGCCGGCCACAATGTCTTTACGAATTACCAGGGAACGGCGCTCAGCTTTCCGCGCTTGAGTTACGGTGGTCAAGTATCCTATAACTGGCGCGAGAACGGATACCGCTTCCGCGCGGAAACGAACTACAGCTTCCACGATACTTATTCGCAATTGCTGTTGCTGGGCCCGGGCTATACGGTCGAGTCATACTGGCTTGTCAACGCCAGTGTCTCGGTGGCGCCACCGGGCGGACATTGGGACTTTACGTTCTGGGTGCACAATCTGTTCAATCGCGAGTACGACCTGACGAAGAACTTCTTCTTGCCTGGAGACAGCGTGGCGGCAGTAGGAGAGCCGAGAACGATTGGCCTGCGTATTTCATACAAGTTCTGATCTAGTGCTTTTGACACACACTCCACCGCACCTCATTTTGCGCCTTGCTGCCGCGAGTGATGGAGCTACGCTCACGATATCCGACCGGATCGGGCTTGCGCGAGCCGCGCAAGCCGCGGGAATCGACACGGTGCTGTTGCCGACGGGACGCGCAGAGCCTGACCCATGGATGCTCGCGGCCGCCCTGGCCGCCGAGATTCCCGATATCAACCTGATGGTGGGGCTGCGGGTAGGCTCGATGTTGCCTGTAGTGGCCGCGCATCTTGCGCAAAGTATGCAGTCGCTAAGCGCAGGCCGTTTGATATTGCAGATGGAGCTCGACGAGCCGGTCGATACCGGGCGCGATTATCTGAATCGTGCGCAGCGGCTCGAACGCTGCGCCGAGTTTCTGGCAATCTTTCGGGCGCTACGCCAAGGTGCTCCCCTGGAATTTCGTGGCACGTATTTCCAGGCCGAGAATGCAAAGCTTCCCGATCTGGCTGCATCGCTCCCCGCGGTCTACTGGCTGCCAAAGGCAGCGGACGAGTATGCGATAGCCAGCCGTCATTGCGATGGCCTGCTATTTCGCTGTTTCCCGCCAGTCGCCGTGCGGCGTCAGATTGCCGATGCCTGGCAGCGGCTCGTGGGAGCATTGCCGGACGAGCGTGAGTGCTTTTACTCAGTATCGAGCGAGAGCGCCGAAGCAAGTCCTCGCCCGGTACCGAACGGCGCCATACGAGGTAAACCGTGACAGTCGAATTCAACTGGTTTCTGCCCACCAATGGCGATGGTCCTCATCTGGCCAACAGCGGCTTGCCCCGTCCAGCCAATTTCATGCAGGACTACCGCGCCGCCACGCCCGCCTACCTGCGGCAGGTGGCAGTCTCGGCAGAGGCGGCGGGCTTCGACGGGTTGCTGGTGCCGACGGCTGCCGGTTTCGAGGACCCGTGGCTCGTCTCCGCCCTGCTGGCAGGCGCAACCCGGCGGATCCGCTTTCTCGTGACATTTCGTCCTGGACTCGAGCAGCCTGTCCATGTCGCCCGCAAAGCGGCAACCCTGTGGCAGCTATGCGATGGTCGTCTGCAGTTGTTCGCGGTGACGGGATCGAGTGCTTACGAGCAACGCGCAGTCGGCGACTTTCTCGATCACGACGAGCGCTATCGCCGGACCGGAGAGTTCCTGCGCGTATTGAAGCGCCTCTGGCTTGGACCCGGTCAGAGCTTCGCCGGCGAGCACTATACGCTGAACCCCAATCACCCGGGTGTACCGCTCGATACACCGCCTTTGCTGCATGTGGGCGGGGCGTCGGCGTTGGCGGAGCAGGTGGCCTCAAGCCAGGCGGACTCGTATCTTCTATGGGGCGAGCCGCCTGACATGGTGCGGGAAAGAATCAACCGGATGCGCGCATTGGCGGCCGTACTCGGGCGCCAGATTCGCTTCGGCTTGCGGGTTCACGTGATTGCGCGGGAAACCGAATGCGAAGCCTGGGAGCGCGCCGATCAGTTGCTAGGCGAAGTCTCCGATCAAACGCTTGCCGACGCGCAGCGGCAACTGGCCTCGTATGAGTCGGTTGGACAACGCCGTCAAACCGAACTGAGCCAACGCATCGCGCCTACCGGGCGATCCATGCGCAGGCTGGAGGTTTATCCGAATGTTTGGGCCGGCGTGGGTCTTATCCGCGGAGGAGCGGCGACAGCCCTGGTCGGCAGTTACGATCAGGTCGCGACCCGTCTTGATGAATATCGCCAGCTTGGTATCAGTACATTCTTGCTGTCGTCGTACCCGAATCTCGAGGAATCGACCCGTGTCGGCGAGCATGTTTTGCCACGGGTCCGGAACCTGGCGCGCGGCGCGCGAGGCTAGAGACAGGCAACAAGACTCGCCACAAAGGAACGAAGCGTCTTAGTCGGTTTCGTCCAAAGCAGATTCGGCACGGTTCTCCTGAAGCAGGCCGTGTCGAACCAGCAACGTGCGCACGGTGTTGCGCGTGACGCCCAGCAGTTGAGCCGTTCGTACCTGACTGAAGCGGCAAAAAGCATACGCCTCGCAAACCACGAGTTCTTCAATGTCGCGCAGCAGGTTTTCGCCAGGGGAGCGGAACAGCCGCAGTACGCCAGCCTTGATGGCTGCCTGAGGGGGGCCTTCGCCTATGTCGGATGGTTTCGCGTAGCCCGCCAACGCTTCGGAGAACTGCAGATGTTCCGGGCGTATCAGGTTGCCGGTCGACACCAGCAAGGCGAGATGGATGACATTTTCGAGTTCCCGGATATTGCCGGGCCATGGATACGCCTGCAGCGCCTGCACCGTCGCCTCGGACAGCATAGGCTGCGGCCGTTTCAACTGGGTGCAGTAGCGGTTGAGAAAGTAATCGGCTAACAGCAGGAGATCCTGCGGCCTTTCGCGCAACGGCGGCAACCTCAGCCTGACAAGACTGATCCGGTAGAACAGGTCCATGCGGAAATTGCCTGCGAGTACCGCGCGTTCGAGATCGACATTGGTTGCGGCGACCACGCGAACGTCCACGGGCTTTGCGCGGTTGGTCCCCACACGGGTTACCTCGCCCTCCTGCAGCACACGCAACAGCTTTGCCTGCAGCTCTGGCGCGAGATCGCCGATTTCGTCCAGGAATAGCGTGCCGCCGTTCGCCTCTTCGAAGTACCCTGTGCGCCGGCTGTGCGCACCGGTGAACGCGCCCACTTCGTGGCCGAACAGTTCACTCTCTGCCAGTTGCGGATTGATGGCGCTGCAGTTGATGGCGATGAACGCTCCGCTGCGGCCGCTGACATGATGGATATGGCGAGCCACGAGCTCCTTGCCCGTTCCGGTTTCACCGAGAATCAGTACCGGCGCGGAACTCGGCGCTACCTGCTCGATGACGCGCAGAATCTCGACCGATGCGGGGTCGACAAAGACCAGTGCCTTGGCGCGAATAGAAGTAGCGCTATTCTCGCTGTCCGGCAGCGAGATCAGGCGCGGGGATTCTGGCTGACTGCCCATCATGGGGTTGGCAAAGCTTATCGATAATCGATATCGGGTACGGGAGCGTTGATGGTAATCAAGTCAAATACGGTTACGAAGAAATAATTGCTAACTTGCTTTCTTCAGAATCCGCGATAACTATTCCTCGCCTTGTGAATTGGCGATATCAGCGGGCGTATGCGTGCGCCACGGCTCGTTGGGCGGCGTCGAGATCGACCGCGCGCCCCAACTGCTCGAGCGCCTTGCCATAAGCGAGAACATTCGCCAGAACCGTGTCTGGCGTCGCGCGCAGACCGGTGTGATTGAGACGCACCATTTGCCCCGAGACGTCGCCGAAGCCGGGCGTGAGTTCGCTGCCATGACGCAACGCGTGCCCGATCAGTTCACGTCCGTCGATACCGGCCGGTATGGGCGCTGACGTGACGAGCGCCGAAGCAGCGTCCTCGCGCTCGATCCACGGCGCTACACCGAGCGAGCGCAGCGCAGCCCGGGTCGCGCGTGCCGCCAGTTGATGACGGGCGATCACACGCTCTATCCCCTCCGCTTCAATACGGTCGAGCGCCGCTTCGAGCGTCCAGAATTCCAGTGCTGAAGGCGTGCCCGGTAACGCGGCGCGCCCGCGTTCCAGCCAATCTTGCTTGAGCGCCGCAAGAGAAAGGCTCGACGGCGCGAAGTCCGGCGTCGATTCAATATGGGCCCAGGCGCGCTTGCCGAGCACCACCGCCGACACGCCCGCCGGGCCGGCAAGCGCCTTTTGCGGGCCGATCACCGTGATATCGATACCAAGCCCATCGATATCGATCGCGTGACCGCCAACCGACGCAACAGCATCCACCGCAAAAAGCGCGTTACGCGATTGGGCCAGCGCTGCCAGTTCCGCGAGTGGGTTCAATACACCGCTCGAAGACTCAGCGTGAACCGCGGCGACGATATCGACCTGCGCCAGCGTGTCGAGACAGCCGGACACGGCAGAGAGCGTCACCGGTTGTCCGGCTTCGGCGACCACGTCGTAAACGGTTGCGCCGCCCCGCCGTAGCCACGTGCCGAACCACGTGCCATAGGGGCTCGTCACGACATTGACGGCTACGGCCCCCGGCCGCGCAATGCTCGCGGCAACGGCTTCGAGCGCGAGTATCGCTTCTGCCTGGACAAACACGACGTCAGCCGATGTACCCAGCATCCGCTTGATGCGATCGGCGAGCAACGCGTAACCCGTGTCGGGATAGCGGGGAACATCGAGCAGCAAGTGCGGATTGAACTCTGGCATCGCGTAAGCTCCATCAGACTAGGACGCCGGCGTGTCCGGCACTCTGCAGCACGGCATGCAACAGTACGTTCGCTCCCGACTCGGCCCAATCCGGCGTAATGGCTTCGGCCTCGTTGTGGCTAAGCCCATCCACACAGGGAATAAAGATCATCCCTGTGGGGACAATGCGCGCAAGATGACAGGCATCGTGTCCGGCGCCGGACACGATATCGGCATGAGGAAGCTCGAGCATCGCCGCCGCGCGCCGCACGGAGTCGACACATACCGGTGCGAACTTCACCGGAGCGTACTCGAAAATCTGCTCAAGCTGTTTTTCCAGTCCGGCTTCGGCGGCAACGCGAGCGACTTCGTCGCGCAGCGCCGCATCCATCCGGTCCAGAACGGCAGCATCCGGATGACGGAACTCAACGGTGAAAAAGCACTCGCCTGGCACCGTATTGCGTGAATTGGGCCGCACCTCGATCATGCCGACGGTTGCGCGTCCGTGCGGCGCATGACGACGCCCGAGGGACTCCACAAAGGAAATCACCCGCGCCGCGCCGGCCAGCGCATCCCGCCGCAGTTCCATAGGCGTGGTGCCGGCGTGGGCATCGGTACCCTTGAGCGTCGCTTCGTACCAGCGTTGACCCTGCCCGCCCGTCACCACACCAATCGTGCGACCGTCGCGCTCCAGGATCGCACCCTGCTCGATGTGCAGCTCATAGGCCGCGTGCACCCGCATACCGCCGACAGCCTCTGCCCCGTCGTAGCCGATGCTCCGGAGCGCGTCGGCGATAGTCGTGCCGGACGCATCCACACGCGACAATCCGTATTCGAGCGGATAGGCGCCTGAAAATACGCCCGAACCGATCATGGCCGGTGCAAACCGCGAACCCTCCTCGTTGGTCCAGACGACCACGTCGATGGGGTGCTCCGTGACAACTTGCGCATCATTCAGGGTTCGCACAACCTCAAGCGCACCGAGTACGCCGTATATCCCGTCGTACCGTCCGCCGGTGGGCTGCGAATCGGCATGCGAGCCGACCAGTACCGGTGCGGCATCAGGATCGCGGCCCGCCCGGCGGGCAAAAATATTACCCATCCTGTCGACGCGCACTGTGCATCCTGCCGCTCGTGCCCATTCGACAAACAGGTCACGCGACTGGCGATCCAGTTCAGTCAGCGCAAGCCGGCACACACCGCCCTTAGGGGTGGCGCCGATTTGAGCCATACGTTCAAGTGAATCCCACAGTCTCGCGCCATTTGTCCTTAACGCATCGATAGCGTCGATAGCGTTGGTCGTGCTGGTGACGCTGATGGCGCTGATGGCATTACTCACGCGATTCGTCTCCCTCCGCCCTGTCCGCGAGGCGATATCGAAAGTCGCAGCGGGCGCCACCCTGCATGATCGTCGTGGTCCGGGTAAGATGAATTCGCGGATCATAGCCCGCGATGAAATGACTGTCCCGCGCGCAACTCAGCAGGTGGCCGATCTCGCCCAGCCCCATCGCGTGGTACATCTCGGCATAAGCGCAGCGCTTGACGTCGTAGTCGTAATGTCCGGCGTCCACACGCAGTACGTCGACATCGAGCGCATCGTCCTTTTCCCACAGAACCTGCAACGCCACGAACGATGCCACACTGGTGCCGTCCTGCTCCTGTGCTGCGAACTGCCTACCGGTTTCCACAGCCGCACCGCGTATCGCTTCGCCAATCACCGCCTGCGCTCGCTCAATGCCGAAATCGCGCTTGAGAATTTCGTAGATCGGCTTGATGATCTCTGCTTCAATCCGGCGTTGCGCCAGGATGCCCAGCCGATCAGAAGGCACCCCGGATGATTGTGGCCACTCGTCGCTCATCGCAACCTCCCTTCTGTTCATTTCGCCGCGGTCTGCTCGGTGCCGCCCAGCAAATCGACCACGGCCCACTTGCCGTCACGTACCTGATAGATAGTGTAGGCAGGGTCCTTCAGATTGCCTTCGCTATCGAATGCGATCGTGCCCGTCACACCGGGACGGCTGATCGAATGCAGCGCCGTCACGAGCTTCGCCGGGTCGGTAGAATCCGCTTGCTGGGTGGCCGCAATCAGCGTCGCGGCGGCATCGTAAGCGAATGGGGCGTACAGTTCGATCGGTTCATGATAACGGGCACGGTATTGCGCATCGAACGCTCGCCCGCCCGGCATGCCGAGAAGCGGCCGCCCCGGGTCCAGCGCGGTCACGCCGTCCCCGTCAGCGCCTGCCAGCTTCAAAAAGGTCTGGCTGACAAATCCGCCAGCTCCCAGCAAGGTTGCCTGAATCTGCAACTGATGCATGCGACGCGCGAGCGGCGCGGCCTCCACATCCACCCCACCGAGAAAGATCAGGTCAGGGTGCTTCGACTTGATTTCGGTGAGCACGCCGCTGAAGTCGGTCGTCTTGTCGTCGATGTACTGGTGATCCACGACCGATCCACCGTTGCTTTCCACGCCCTTGATGAACTGCGTCGCGAGACCCGAACCGAACGAGGTACGGTCGTCGATCACCGCGATGCGTTTCGCTTTCAGCGTCTTGACCGCATATGCACCGGTATAGGCGCCACCGATATCGTCGTGGCCGATGATCCGGAACGCCGTGTTGTAGCCTTGCTGCGTGTATTGATGGCCGGTCGAAACCGGTGCGATCTGCGGAATGCCCGCATCGTGATAGACACGGGACGCAGGCAGACTGCATCCGGTATTCCAGTGACCGACCACCCCAACCACGTGCTGATCCACGAGTTGCTGCGCAACCGTCACCGCGGCGCGCGGGTCCGCCTGGTCATCGACGGAGACCAGCTTGTAAATGACGCGCTTGCCGTCGATCACCGGATGTTTCCGGTTGGCATCATCAAGCGCGAGCTGCGCACCGTTCTGCAGATCCTTGCCGGTCCGGGCCGACGGACCCGTGAGCGGTCCGGCCAGCCCAATCAGCACGACCTGCTCGTTCTGCGCGTGGGCGATACCCGTCAGGCCAAGTGACGAAACGGCCGCAAGCGCGACCATCAGCGGGGAGACAATCTTTTTCATGTACGAAGTCGCAGGAAAAGCCGCGTTTGTGGGATGGATAAGGGTGGCGAAAAGATGAGAAATATTAGGCAGTTGCCAATCAGGCGTCCAAATATCCAATTGTTGAATGCTTATGCCGGACGAATGTGTTTCGCCATAACCCCTTAATCCAAGGGCCTCACCGGGAGCCACCCGAACTTTCCATTCTTCGATAAAATTCTGTACATGAAAAATATCGAACAATCGCTCAATGATCCGCCGCTTCGGGCCGTACGTGCCTTCGAGGCCTTCGCGCGCCACGGTTCCGTGACGGCAGCAGCAGCCGAACTCGACATCACACCTTCCGCAGTCAGCCACCAGTTGCAACTGCTGGAGACCTTTGTCCAGACGCCATTGACCGTGCGTGAAGGCCGCATGCTCGCGTTGACGGATGAAGGCCGCGACTACTACCGCTCGATCAGCACGGCTTTTTCCGTCCTGCGCAGCGCGACGGGCTTCGTGCGCGATCGCACCTCGCGCCGTCAGATCACGATCAGCCTGATTCCACTTTTTGGCATGGGATGGTTCATTCCCCGGCTGGAGACCTTCCTGTCGGCGAATGAGGACGTTGATGTCACCGTGCTGTATGCGAACCACCGCAACTATCGAAGCGACGCAGCCGATCTGTCGATCCGCTTCGGTACCGGTGACTGGCCGGGGTACACCAGCACACGACTGATGTCAGGCGCTGTCGTGCCGGTATGCAGTGCTGCGTTCCGGCGCCGTCACGGGCCGTTCAGGAAGCCCGCTGATCTCGCACCGGTGCCGCTCGTGCATGACGAGGACCGGAGTACCTGGGTCAACTGGCTTCAGAGTGCGGGCGTGCGGCATATCACGCGCACGGTGGGCCCCCTGTTCGAAGACGGACAATTGACGCTCAGTGCGACGCAGGCAGGACTTGGTGCAGCGCTACTGCGTGCGCCGCTGGTTGCTCGCGAACTGGCTTCAGGGGAACTGGTGAAACTGTTTGACCAGGAACTGGACGACGGGCGCCACTACTATCTGTGCCGGCGGGTTGACGCGGATCTGCCCGATGGCGCACAGCGGCTCGCAGCGTGGTTACTCGAGTCCATCAAGCTTAAGTGAATGGATAGGGTTGCAGGGGCGGTGGGCCTCGCTGCGGCTTGCGCCTCTGATTGCGGCCGGTTGCTCAGCGCGTAGCGCCGCAATCAATGGATCGCGACGCTACCTTGGCCGATCAGATCTTGCCTACCAGGTCGAGCGACGGTTTCAACGTTTCAGCACCCGGTGTCCACTTGGCGGGACAGACTTCGCCCGGATGTGAAGCGACATATTGAGCAGCCTGCACTTTGCGCAGCAGCTCCTTCGCGTCGCGGCCGATACCGTTGTCATGCACTTCGTAAAGTTTGATCCGGCCTTCGGGGTTGATCACAAAGGTGCCGCGCAAAGCCAATCCCTCTTCTTCGATCAACACCTCGAAATTGCGGGCAAGCGTTGTCGTTGGGTCAGCGACGAGCGGATATTGCACCTTTGCGATCGTATCCGATGTGTCGTGCCAGGCTTTGTGCGTGAAATGAGTGTCCGTGGACACGCCATAGATTTCGACTCCGAGCTTCTGGAACTCCGCGTAGTGATCGGCGAGGTCGCCCAGTTCGGTCGGGCAAACGAAAGTGAAATCGGCCGGATAGAACACCACCACCGACCATTTGCCCTTGAAGTTTTCTTCACTGACAGGCACAAAATTACCGCCGTGATACGCCGTGGCCTTGAACGGTTTGACCTGCGTGTTGATGAGAGACATGCGCTTTTCCTTGATCAGTTTGCAATGTTGTGTGCATCAGCCTCACCGAGACTAGCCGACCCGAGCGAGCGGGAGAACTGATTTTTTCTTGTATGGAATCCGTGTGGGTTGAAATGGCGGCCGCTCCCGCACGCGCACGGTGACCAGCAGAGCCACACCGTTGTCCTCCTGATCACTACCGCGCTAGCGCTAAGGCAATATATACAAATCGGCAAAATTTCCGCGAATGCCTTCTCCGGTCGGCGCGTAGTCCTTCACCTTCTTCGACGAAATGGTGATGTTGGGATTCGCGCCGAACTCGATTGACGGAATGTCGTCATGGACAATCTGCTGGAACTGCACGAATAACTGACGGCGCTTGGTTTCGTCGGTTTCCACCGAAGCAGCTTCCAGCAGACGATCCACCTCCGGGTTCGAATAGTGGGCCGCATTGGAGAATGGCAATCCAATCTTGAAGTTCTTCGACCAGAATACGCGCTGCACTCCGACTGTTGGATCGAAGACGTTGGCGAGCGCTTCAAGCGTGATGTCGAAGGCGCGGTCCGTATAGGCCTTCTTCACATAGGTCGCGAAATCGTAGCTTTGGATCTCGGCATCAATGCCGATACGCGCCAGAGACTGGCGAACGAAATCGGCCGCGCGGGGGTCCTGAAAGGGGTTGTATGTCAGTCTCAGTTTGAACCGGGTGCCATCCGGGCCACGCTTCAAACCGGCGGCATCCAGCGCCGCATTGGCCTGAGCGAGGTCAAACGGAAAATAGTGAATGTCGGCGTCGTGGTACCGTGTGTTTGCCACACCGATGGCCGCGGCGGAGACCTGGCCGTAGCCGTACCAGACCACCCTGTTCAATGCATTGACGTCAATCGCCTGGGATATCGCTTTGCGTACCGCCTTGTTTTGCAGGACAGGCGTGTCCAGGTTGAATATCAATTGCTGATGGTTGCTGACATAGGGCCAGTTGGTTGTGTCCACATTGAAATCGGGCAGCTCGCTGAAACGCTTGACGTCCGCCAGCGGGATTGCCTGATCTCCCAGATTGGCGGCGCCTGATTCGAGCGCCGCGGCACGGGCCGCCGCATCTGGCAGAAAGCGCACGACAATCTTGTCGATATACGGCTTGGGCTTGTCCCAGTAGTCCGGATTGCGCTCAAGCAGAATATAGTTGCCTCGCACAAAGGATTTGAAAATAAATGGCCCTGTGCCAACCGGCGCATTGTTGTAGGGGTTGGAAGCAATGTCCGTCCCTTCGTACAAGTGCTTCGGGATGATCGGTGACTCGGAACCCGATAGCGCCGTTAGCAGGAACGGCGCCGGCTTCGAGAGTTCGATGATCGCCGTATAGGGGTCCGGCGTTTTGACATCGGTCACGTTCGCGAATGTGCTACGTCCGCGCGGATGGACCTGCTTTAAGGTCAAGATTGAAAAGGCGACGTCGGCCGAAGTGAAAGGCTTGCCGTCATGCCACTTCACGCCTTGCCGCAAGGTGAAGCGGTACTCGAGTCCGTCCTTGCTGACCGACCAGGCAGTTGCCAGCAACGGTTCAGGATTGAGGTCCTTGTCGTAGGTCAGCAGGCCTTCCACAATCTTGGGGCCAATTTCCGCGTTCCCGCCGGCCGTGGTGGTCAACGGGAGGATCGATGCGGGCTCCGGCGTCACCAGCCAGGTCAACGTCCCCCCGTGATTGGGCGCCGCTACAGACGGTGGCGGGCAGGTGCAAATCAACGTGGCCGCAAACAATGCCCCGAGGAAGCAGCCGCGTAACCGGTTTTTCCCAATCATATCCATCCCGCGTATTGTAAAAATTGCAGATACTAAGACGCTTTGATGGAGCGGCAAAGGAAGCAAAAGAGATTAGCTTTGCAATTCGGACCGGCGCGACTAAACAGGTCGTCTAAGAGGCGCCAAGGGGATCACGTTTGGGGCGTTACGTCGTGATCACGTCAATCGTGTTGCAAAGCGCCGGCGGAACATGTCGGCCAGAGCGGCGAGTAGCGCTCCGCCGGTCAGCGCCAGCACCAGACCGAGCGCGGCGACGAACGCAGAACGATAGGCCTCCAGACTGGCTCCGCTCGTCAGCCTCACAAGGAAGATGCCTGCGCCCAATGACATGCCAATCGAACAGGCCAAACGCTGGGATAGTTGCAGGAATCCAGCCGCCAGTCCGCGCCCCTCGCCCTCACCTGCCTCAGCCAGCGTCATCACCTGATTCGGTGCGTGGATCAATCCGCTCGCAACACCCTGCAGAAGGCCGATTACCGGATAGACGTACAGTATTCCCGGCACCGGCAGCAACAGGATCGCCAAGCCCTCCAAAACGAGCAAGGCGGCATAAACGGCAATCACGAACGCCACGCCGGGACGGCCGAAGCGGCTGACGAAACGCCAGCTTCTGGTTGAAGACGCGAGCATGCCCAGCGCTGAGGAAACCGACAGAGCGCCAAAGAGTAGTGGCCCAATTCGCAGACCATCGAGGAAAAACAGCGCGCTGACGATGCCCAATGTAAGGCCAGCGGCAAACTGGAACATCGCCACCGTAGTGCCCAGCACGTAGCCGGGCGAACGCACAAGTCCGCGCGCGAGTATCGGGGTACCGCCGCGGCGCTGGTAGTACACCTCCCAGCAGACGAACAGCGGAACACCAGCCACGGCTGCGAGCAGATAAGCCCGTGCGGAGAGCGAGCCCGTGCTGCCAACCAGAGTGGCGAACATCAACGAAAGTGTGATGAGACTCAGCAACACCAGTCCCCCCGTATCCAGAGAGAACTTCTGAGGCTGTGACCGGCTCCTGGGTAAATGCCGCAACGCGAGGAAAAAGATCACGGCGCCGAAAGGAACGTTAGCAAGGAACAACAGCCGCCATCCGATGTCCGGGGGCGTCAACGCCAGCACCAGTCCACCGAGCAGGGGTCCGACAGCACCGGACATGCCTCCTGCCGACGCGTAGCGGCCGAGCGCCTTCGCGCGCCCTATCCCCTGAAACAGATCCTGAATCAATCCCAGCACCTGCGTATTGATGATGCCCGCTCCCAGCCCTTGCAACAGTCGTGCGGCGATCACCGTCTGCGCGCTCCAGGCCAGCCCGCCGAGCACGCTGAACCCGGCAAACATTGCCAGCCCGATCAGGAACAGAGACCTGCGTCCGATGATATCGCCCAGTCGCCCAGCGGGAACGAGCGCCACACCGAAGGCCACCGAGTAGGTCGATATGATCAGTTGCAGTTGGGACGCGGAGGCGTGCAGACCATCGCGCAGTCTGGGAACGGCGAGTGCGAAGATCGTCTGGTCCAGCAGTGTGGTAAAGCCCATCGCGACGCAAATGCCAAGAATGATGCGTGCATTGCCGTCGGACTGAGCGGTCGCATCGGCGTCAACCCTGTCCGGATGCTGGAGCAGCGGTTTTATGGCCGGGTTGTGGGGCAACGTGTCTGACGCCATCGATCTGGGTGTATCGGACATGGGAGAAGTCGCAGAGCGTCTGCGCGTCGCCAGGGTAGGCGATCACATGAGCGAAAGATTCTCCCGATCCCTGGCGAGAATCGCCACCAAGAAATCGATCCAACAATATGAACTCCTACGCTAAGGGACCCGAAGATCGCGCTCAGCCTCGGAATGCGAACCCGGGTCAGGTCCAGCTTGCATGATGAAGACCTCTAGCGGCAAACGTGCAACTGCAGTTTAGTCGCGCTACCAGTCCGGCCCGCCGTTTGCCGGCGCTGTACCTATCTCCCCCGTCGCGAGCGCGAGCGAAGCAGCAGCGGATAATGCGGCGCTGTAGCTATCCGCAGACGCATCCTGCGCGGCAATAAGCTGGTTCTGCGCAAGCAGTGCGTCGGTGATCGAGCCGACACCGTGCCGGTACGCGGCGAACGCCGCGTCGTAGGTGGTCTGCGCGGCGGCAACCAGCGCCTTTGCGGCATCGTTCGATGCGAGGCTTGTGGATAGCGCGCTCTGAGCGGCAACGACCTGGCGGACGGCCTCCTCCCTTGTCCGCGTCAATTGCGCGGACGCGCTGTCTGCGTCGTTGCGTGCCTGCATCAGCACAGCGGAACGCAACCCGCCGTCGTATAGCGGGATCGTCACACCGACGAACACGCTTCCGCTGCGGCGGCTGCCGTTCAGGTTCACGGTGGCCGCCTGATCGCCGACCGATGGAATCGCCGTGATCCCGGTAGAGCCGGTGCCGTATGCAGCCGTCGCGGACACGAACACCTTGGGCATGAACGCCGCCTCGGCCGCGCGCACCTTTGCCTGGTTTGCCTGCTCGAGCGCATAGGCGCCTTGCACATCCGGGCGTCGCGCGATCGCATCGCTCGCGAAATCTCGAGCGCCTTTGGGGAGAATTTCCGCTCGCGTTCTTATTTGCGAGAGCTGCTCGTTGCGCGT
>SDBV01006542.1_pt1 | contig 16133 bp, 11 predicted proteins | sample 2277081 | NCBI WGS metagenome assembly SDBV01 (sample SAMN10402039, study PRJNA504765) | marine sediment metagenome | isolation source: marine sediment core GS10_PC15, 223 cmbsf | place: Arctic Ocean: Southern Knipovich Ridge | collected 2010
CATGGTCAAGGGGGTCTCATGGGCATGTTCGGCTTCTTTGGTCCGGGGTTTGCCCAAGAAGGTCAGGGAAATCTGGCGCATGGTGTAGAAAGCGGTCAGGAATGCCGCAACTGCCAATGTCCAGAAGACAGCGCTAAATCCATGCGCCCAAGCATCTGCCAGGATCTCGTCTTTCGACCAGAAACCAGCGGTAAGGATCGGGAAACCGGAAAGTGCAAAACCACCGATCAAGAAGGTCCAAAATGTTTTGGGCATCTTGTTTTTGAGACCGCCCATATTGAACATGTCCTGGGGGTCAACGTCATGGTCTCCGGTGTGCATGACACCGTGTTCCATTCCGTGAATGACTGAGCCAGAGCCGAGGAATAAAAGGGCTTTGAAGAAAGCATGGGTCACGAGATGGAAAACAGCCGCGACGTATGCCCCGATACCCAGAGCAGCGACCATGTACCCAAGTTGGGAGATGGTCGAATAAGCCAGGACGGCTTTGACGTCCCGTTGGGTTACGGCAATCGTAGCCGCAAATATAGCTGTAAAGGCGCCGATAAATGCCATTGCTTTCATCGGATCGGTGAGTTGGCCGTGTTCCATTCCTGCTGAGAGGAGGGGGAATATGCGGATGACCATGTAAACGCCAGCGGAAACCATTGTGGCGGCATGGATCATCGCGGAGACGGGTGTGGGGCCTTCCATCGCGTCTGGAAGCCAGACATGTAGTGGGAACTGGGCAGATTTCCCGACCGTACCGATGAAGAGCAACATACCAATCAGTCCAGCAGTTGACAAGCCGAAGTAGCCTGATGGCGCAGCCGCCAACGCTTCAAGGAGACCATCTTTGAAGAATATCTCGTGAAAATTAAGTGTGCCCGTGGCTTTATAAAGATAAGCAATTCCCAAAAGCATGAAGACATCACCGATGCGGGTGGTGATGAAGGCTTTTTTGGCGGCATTCTTGGCAGACTCCTTACCGAACCAGAAACCGATCAGGAGGTATGAACACAGCCCCATGATCTCCCAACCGACAAAGAGGGTCAGCAGGTTGTCGGAGACCACCAGGGTGAACATCCCAAAAGCGAACATACCAATGAAAGCGAAGAACCGGGCATACATCGGCTCGATGGAAAGAACAGATTTCTTTTTCTTGCCATCTTTCACAGTTGCGCCGTGGGGCGGGAAACCTTTTAGGTCGTGGTCGCCTTTCGGTTGGCCAAAGTTGTGGTAGCCGACGCTGTAAATGAAGATCATCAACACAGTCCAGGAGACAAAGAAAAGAGTGATGGCTGAAAGCGGGTCAATGAGAACACCAATTTGTAAAGTACCATCTCCTAATGGCAGCCAGTCGATCGCTGCTTTGAGAGGGTGCTCACCAAGATGTTCTGTATTTATGGCTTTAATAAAGACGAACATCCCGCCTAGCCAGGACAGGAAGGCTGCCCCGACCGCAATCGTATGACTTAGTTTGTTGTTCTTGTTGGTGAACAGAACGATCAAGAAGAAAGCCAACAGGGGCGGTAAGGGAATCAGCCAGATGATAGTTTCAGTAGAAAATTCCATAGTTTTTCACATCCCAATCGTAAGGATTACCATTTGAGCATGTCAAGTTCATCAGCGGATATATGTTCGCGGCGGCGGTAAATCGAGATCACCAAGGCAAGCCCAACAGCCACCTCAGCCGCGGCGACGACAAAGACCATGATCGCAAAGACCTGACCGGAGACAAGATCCGGTTTGGGATAACGCCAAAAGGCCACCAGGTTGATGTTAGCTGCGTTGAGCATCAACTCAATGCTCATCAGGATCGCGACTGCGTTCTTTCGAGCCAGGACGCCGTAGAGTCCGACACTGAACAAGGCAACCGAGACGAATAAATACCAAGAAAGTGGGATCGATTCCATTTGGTTACTCCTCACTAACTTTTCTAGGCCAAGCAATTACAATGGAGCCGATCAAAGCGCCCAATAGTAATATGGAAGCCACGATAGTTGGGATCACATATGCTTCGGATACATCTTCATTCACCTCAGCGGCGAATAAACTTTGCCCCAAGGTTTCAACAGTTGCTGCTATGGTCGAATCTGCCGATCTTGCAGTCGCGGTCATATGTGACCATTGACCCAAAGCCATCAATAGACTGAAAAACACCAATAAGGCGATCACAAAAGCCAAACCAGCAGTCTTGTTGAAAATCTTAGCGTCTCTTCCCGTAACATTCCTGGTGACCATCACTCCCATGATCAATATTATGGAAATGGCGCCAATATAAACAATTACCTGAACTGCCGCTAAAAATCCTGCTTGTAAGAGCACAAATAAGACTGCGATACCAAATAAGGCAACGACAAGAAACAATGCGGCATGCACCAAATTGCGGCGGGTAACAACATTCACTGCGCCAAACAAGATCATGGCAGAGGCTATGATAAAAATTACTTGAGTAGGGGTCATATTATATTACTCCTCAAACACAGCCCTAAGCTGCGGCCTCTTCTTTGGGGGGCACAGCGACCGGGCGCTTTTTAAATGTGGCCCGCGGACGTCTTCCACCTTTGACTCCCCGGCGAGCGATCTCCAGAGCTATGAACCCAAGAATAAGATTGAGTCCCAATATCGGCAGCCAGCGTGGGACATTCGATAACAGTTGGGTATTTAGGTTAGCGTAATCGACCAAAGGCAAGAGCATTAAATTCACCAGGGAAAGCGGAACCAGGAACTTCCAGTTAAAGTTCATGATCTGGTCAATCCGCAACCGCATGAGAGTATAGCGAGCCCACATAGTCACGAAGTAAAAGAAAAATGTTTTAGAAAACAAATAGATAACACCCAAGATTGGGTATTGATCGACAAATGGGCCTTGCCAGCCACCGAAAAACAAAAGGGAAGCTATGGCCCCGAATGTGAAGGCATGAGTAAATTCACCTGCCTGGAAGAGGCCAAATTTCATCCCAGAGTATTCTACATGATACCCCGCCACGATCTCGGATTCGGCTTCTAATAAATCGAAGGGTGAGCGGCCAACTTCCGCCTGAGAGCTGATAAGGTAGATCATAAATGCCAATGGCGCATAGGCTATGAACCACATACCTGCCTGCTTTTCAACAATCGTGTTGATACTCATTGAACGAGCAAGAAAAACAGGGACAAGCAAAGACAGGAACAAGGGAATCTCATAGGAGATAAGTAGGGCAACCCCTCGGAACGCTCCCAAGAGAGCATACTTATTGTTGGATGACCATCCAGCCATCAAGATCGCGATGATGCTAAAAGAGCCAACCGCGGCAATGTAGAGGACGCCAATACTCAAGTCAGTACCGATCCAATTCTGAGTGTACGGTATTACTGCCCAGATCATGATGACAGAGAACACAGAAATGATCGGGGCCAGATTATAAGCAAATTTATCCGCACCCAGCGGGGTAGTATCTTCTTTGGTGACCATTTTGATCGCATCGGCAATGGGTTGAAGCAAGCCACGAGGACCAACCCGGTTTGGGCCGATCCGGTCTTGGATCCGAGCGACAACTTTACGCTCAACCCAAGTCAGGAGAATAAAAATCCCCAATACAAGACCACCAACTACAATCGCGCCGATAAATTTCAGGATCACTTCAGTAAAATCCCCGTCAAGGTTCCATGAATTCATCAGTAGGTTACGCAACCATTCTGCAATTGAAGCTACAGGATCAAAATCCATAAACACTCCTATTCAATAACAGCACAACAAATTTCAGGTACTGTTGAAATCATTTCGGACAAATAAAAAGCTGAGGAGAAATCTCACCAGCTTTTGGGTTCATCTAAATTACGACCACTCTAAAGCGCCTTTTCGCCAGGCATAGAGCAGTCCATCTCCTAAAAGGAAGATGAACAACACTCCGGCGATCACGCCAAGAAGGGGTAGTTCATCAAAGGCAACGGCCCAAGGGTACAAAAAAATGATCTCCACATCGAAGATCAAAAAAACTAGCGCATATATGTAATACTGCATTTTGAATTGTACCCATGTATCCCCTACCGTTTCCACTCCACACTCGTAAGTGTCGAGCTTTTGAGGGTTCGGTTTTCTTGGCGCTATCAAACGAGCCACAACGAGAGGCAGTGTAGGCAGCCCAATTGCGACGATCAACAATAACCCAACAAACAACCAGTTGTCAAGCATTATCGCTCCTAAGCATAATTTTTTTTTCCGGCTCTGATGCCGGTAATTTTTTCAAAAAATCGTCCAAGTAAAAATCTTGAACAACATTTAGCTCTTTGCCAAACCAAACGGCAAGATTTTACCACAAAACAACAGCCTTGTGCATCATTTAACAAATAAGGAGGTAACCAAATTATATGGGTTTTCCAGCGGAGGGTCTAAACCCCTCTCCTACGGAATGATGTAATGAGCATTGAAAGCTCACTGTTTTACCCACTCTCTGAATTTTGAATAAGGCATTTTCATAAACGCCTTTTATTTTAAAACCTCATCTGTTTTGTTAATTTTCTTTTCAAACTCTTTAACCAAAATGTTTTAGACTTGAGCCAATGTTTCTGTGTTAAACTTCATGCTTAGAGCATTTTGTTTTGGGTGGTTGATTTTGCTTTTTCCCTATTCAAAAGGCTCTTTCTAAACCATTTGTTTTCACAATTTTTACTCACTCCTTGCCCAAAATACCGCACACCAATCTGCAATGACAAAGAAAATATACAAATCACTAACAAGAAGAGAATTGCTTAAATTATCCAAAATAAGCGCCATTTATGTTTTTGGGGCCGGAATTATTAATAGTTGTTCTAGAGAAACCGACGAAACGTCTCCTACATACACATCTACCCCTAAACCCACCAAAAAACCCACACAAGAAGCCACCCCCTCTCCGACTAAAGAACCCAAACAAACGGCTACACCCGAAATGTTGAAATACAATCAAGAAGCCGCAATAAAAGTAAGGGACATAATGGAGAATTACGGTCAGGTTGACGAAAAATATCTTTCTTTGGGTTACTGGAAAAAAATGGATGAAAGGATAGATACTTACGGTCCTGCAAAAAGAATCCTCGCCCTCGAATATCACGGAGATGACTACTCCTTTTTTGGTGGAAGTTATTCGATGACTCCCGAACAATTTGAAGAGCAAATGACTTACTTGTGCGAGAATGATTACCATTTTGTCACAGGCCCAGAGATTGTGGGGTATTTGGAAGGTTGGCTTGAACTTCCCTCCAGGTCAGTAATCCTAACCACCGATTCTGGAAACACATCCTATAAATCATTTCCAAGAATAATCAGTCTTTTTTCGGATCTTGAACAAGAATATGACTGCTATCCGCACATGTTCTCCACGATATGGACTAATCAAATGGGCGAAGGAGAGTCAATACTATGTGTGGACGATGGATGCTGGGAAATGTTTAGGCAAGTTGTGGATTCAGGATTTTTTACATTAGGCTCCCATACCGAATCACACGCTGATTTCGGCGACATGACTGAGGAGCAAACAATGAAAGATATTGTCCAATCCAAAGAAGAAATAAAAGAAGCGCTGGGCCTCAATGTTTATGGAATTACTTGGCCTCTTGAGGTTTGCTCTCCCCACCTACAGGCTCTAAAAGATGAGGGTTTTATATTTGGCTATGGCGGAAGAAGCAGGGGTTTTGATTATTGTTTTACTTATAAGCAAGACAATATTCCTTTCTGCTTACCCAGATTATTTCCCCCAAATCCAAATGGTCTATCGGGAAGACCAGACGGTATGACCTTTGAAGAGATGTTTGACTACGCGATCAAGAAATACGAGCCGCTTCAATAGATAATTAACCTATACGGCTGATGTGAACTAGGTTATTAAATGGAAGAAGCCGAGTTTTTAGCTAAAAAACCACCGGATCAATTTGTTTTTGTTAGCAAAATTTCGCTTGAGACAGCACCACCGATTAAAAAAACTTGATTTCAATGCGCTATTTTTGCTCATCAAGTGTCTTATGGCTATTTCCAGCTGAGGGGGAATAAGATGAATATTATGGGAATCCCCTTTTCGTGTTTTTTTCGAGTAAAATATATTTACTAGAAGAACCAACGCCCAACGAGGTACCGAATGTATAGTGACCCAAATACAAAAGTGACTCTCCCGCTTGACCAACAACTTCAAGAGTTAATCAAGACTGCGGACAATATCAGCGAACAGGTGCAAAAAAGCGCATTGACTCTCCCTGATGGAGTAGCTGAAGGTTTATCCCAAATAGCAGCCAGCCTGACTCGCTTTAGCCGGCAGATCACTAAAGAGACTGAGGAACGAAAGAATTTGCAAGCCCTGGCTGATACGGGTCAAGTGATCAATTCCTCTCTTGATTCAGATGAGGTACTTCGAATCGTAATGGATACGCTAGTTCGCCTCACGGGAGCTGAACGCGGCTTCTTGATGCTGCGAGAAGATGAGGGAGAAATGACGATCCGCCTGGCAAGAAACTGGGAACAGGAAAGCTTAGATCCATCAGAATTTGAGATCAGCAGAACTATTATGGACCGGGTAGTGTCTGAGGGACAACCTGTTCTAACCACCAACGCACAAGAAGACCCCAGGTTTGGCGGTCAAGAAAGCATAGTGGCATACAACCTTCGTTCAATCCTATGCGTTCCTCTAAAGGTTAAAGAGGATATCATTGGGGTGATCTATGCGGATAACCGGGTGAGGACAGGCTTGTTTACGGAAACAGAACGCGATCTACTAAATGCCTTCGCGAACCAGGCAGCTATTGCTATTGAAAATGCGCGTTTGTTTGAATCAGTTCAGAGTACTCTTGACGAAGTTACCGAACTAAAAAACCTGATGGATAACATCTTCTCTTCCATCGCCAGCGGAGTGATCACTTCTGATATTGATGATAAGATCACGCTGATCAATAAAGCCGCCGAATCAATCCTCGGTCACAAATCTGAGGAGTTAATTGGGTTACCGATCAAAAAAACCCTTCCGCCAATTGCGAAGAAAATCTCATCACATCTCTCCACCGTCCGCCAAACTGACCAGCCGGTTATCGGTCTTGAGTTCAAGCCCAATTTGCCAGACCGCGGACTAGTAGATCTGCGGTTTAACATGTCTCCCCTTAAAGACGCGGATCAAATTACACAGGGGGTTGCGATCGTGTTAGATGATCTGACCGAGCAAAAACGCCTGGAAGCCCAACGCCAGCTTTTCGAAAAAATGGTCTCTCCCCAGGTGATTGACCAATTGGACCCGAACAAACTTTCGTTGGGCGGCCAACGGAGAGACATCACAGCCTTATTTGCTGACATTCGCGGTTTTACTACCTTCAGCGAAAAGCTTCAACCAGAAGAACTTGTTTCGATATTGAACAAATATCTAAAAGCCTCTGCAGACGCAGTGATGGCTTATGAAGGTACAATCGATAAATTTATGGGTGACGCCGTTATGGCTTGGTTCAATGCCCCTATTTCCCAAAAGGACCACACGCTACGGGCTGTTAAAAGCGCTATACTAATTCGGACCAGCATTGAGGCGCTTCACGATGAGCTTCCCCCTGATGCACATCTTTCCTTTGGGGTTGGGATACATTATGGGCCAGCTGTGTTGGGTTTGGTCGGCACAGAACTGCGATTGGATTACACCGCCATCGGTGACAGCATCAACACCGCAAAACGGATCCAGGAAAATTCAGCCCCTGGTCAAATTTTGATCAGTGAAACTGCATACAAGAACGTTTCTAAACAAGTCGAAGTAAAAGAAGTAGACCGAATCCTCGCGAAAGGGAAAAGTAAGCCGATCAAAGTATATGACGTTATCCGAATGAAATAAATTTCGAGATTCGAGAATAGCGATTCAGGATCAGGAGATGAAAAAAGCGCCCACCATTGAGATGGGCGCTTTCTAGATTAAATCAGGGGGGTAATTATGCTTCGCGAGAGTTTAACCAGCGGATAAGTTCCATAGCGCCGCCAGCAACAAGGATCAGCACAGCAATGATGATCAAAATCCACAACAAACTGCTCATGCCGCCGCCTTCTTCTCCGTCAATAACAGCTTGAGCGGTTGCAGTAGCGTCAGCGTCTGAAATCCCAAGACTCTCAGCTTCAGTTGAGGTAGGCGTAGGTGTATCTGTGTCTATGCCACTGCCCCCTCCTCCATCATCTCCTTCCTCGGTATCCGTTGGGCCGCCGGGGGTTGGGGTCTCAGATGAAGCCCACCACCCAGTTGCGGTCGGTGGAGTGCCGGTAACTGTCGCGCCGGATGCGGCCAATGTATCCGCAGCGGCCATCGCAGTTAGGGTGATCGCCGGGGCGCCGCCCAAGGGAGTAAAAGTGCTCGTTGGGCCTGTGGGAGATGGTGTGTTCGTCGACGCGGGAGTGTTGGTAGATCCACCACCAGCAAGGGTATTGGTAGGAGCAGGCGGATTGGTATTGGTAGGCGCTGAAGTGTTTGTGGGCGTAAACGTCGATGTTGACGTGGGCGTCACCGTTGTGGTAGGAGTAAGGGAGGGAAGTGGAATACCAGGGATAATGACTGCCTGTGATAATGAAATTTGAGAGGTATTGTTGCTCGGACCTGTGGCAGTTGTCGTGACCCTCTCACCAAGTATCAATTCAACCAGAATTGAAACTGAGAAAGCAGCGCTTCCAGCCCCATCTGTCGAAACTGCAGATGAACCCCAGTATGTTTTCCCTTCGGTCCCTGTGCTGGGATTAGAGAAGAACTCGATCGTGAAAGTGCTGTTGGGAGTAAAACCAGTCAAAGTACCATCCACAAGGGTGTACCCTGCACCAGGTGAAGACTTGGCATCGGTAATTAAAGGAGCGGATTGAGAGTTGTTGGCGCCACCCGAAAGAGTGATCCCAAGCCCAGTATTGGAGTAAATGGAATTCTGCGAGATCAGGTTTGCAGAACTGGATATAAAGGTCACTAACACGCCCCCGGTGCCGTTGTTGGCGATCACATTCCCGTTGGAAATCAGGTTATTTGACATCGCGTCAATCTTAATCCCATATCCCGAATTTCCAAGGCTGGAAGTTCCATCTACCTGGACACCAATATAGTTGCCGTACACCAGGTTCCCTCCAGCTCCGCCGCCACTCATCTCTATGCCATCTCCATTGTTGCCGGAGATGATGTTCTTTTGGCCTGCCCCAGATCCACCGATAATATTGCTTTGGCCGCCCGAAACGCGGATACCATCGGTCGTATTCCCCCGGTCCGCTGTGCCGCCTGCATCCGTGCCGATATAGTTGCCTTGAACCACATTGGCCTGGGCAGCACTGCCAACCAACCGGACACCATTTGTGTTACTTGAAATGACATTATCAAGGATGAGGTTTGAGGAGCCCCCGCTCACGTAAATACCGGTTTGATTCCCATCTGCAGTAGTGCCATTGGTCCGGAGGCCGATATAGTTGTCTTCAACTGTTGTCCCGCTGATACCAGAGTTGATGAAGACCGCAGACCCTGTGAAACCAACGATGGAGAGGCCGCGCAGTTCACTAGAGCTTGCATTGAAAGAAAACCCGGTCGCAGCAGCGCCATTCCCATCAACCGTAACGACGGGCGTGACATACCCTGGTTGGGATGTGCCATCTATGATCACCTGGTTGGTGATGATCGGCAGCGAGGAGCCTAATGTGATCGTAAATGGACCCGAGACGTTAAATGCGATCGTGTATGGGGGTGATGCACCACCATTAACCTCTTGGATCGCAGCCCGGAGTGTGCAGTTACCTGCACCATCATCACAAACGCCATCTATTCCGGCATCAGCGCCATCCCCTAGAGAATTTACTACAAAGACACCCGAGGATGGGGGGATAGTGGCGCAGGGGGAGAACTCAGATGTGTCTTCTAAGCCCCCTGCTCCAGCGTCATAGGTCGCTGTGACAGTGATAAAATCCCCAAAAGAAGCGCCAAATGGGTCGATCAATATATTGAAATCATATCTATTTGGAGCGGGGTCTGGCAAACCAGGCAATGAGACCGCTTGGGTTCTCATAAGCGTTGATCCTTGCCCATATCCGCTTCCATCACATACAGTTTGGTGGAAGAACTGAAGGGAGTAATCCCCTCGGGTAGCATAATCACCGCTTTCTAAATACCCGATCACCCGCACTCCAGAACCTTCAATTGCAGCAGATGTAATAAGTGGGAAGTTCTGGTACGTGTTCGGTCCAGCATCTGGGTCACCAGCCCCATCATTAACTGTGACACCATTATCATTAAGATCGATGCCCAATCCACCGTTGCTGTAGATCGAGTTGCTGGTTATCGTATTTGCGGTAGATGCTCCCCCAGTAATTGAAATCCCGTCGCCTGTATTATACGCGATGGTATTGTTATTGATCACATTGTCTGGACTGGCAGCAATCTCCACGCCGTCATTACTATTTCCCAAAGATAGGGCACCCGACCTGCTTATGCCAATTCTGTTGGTTTGGAGATTAGTCCCAGTGGAACCACCATCAATCAGGACACCGCTCAATGTGTTCTTAGAGATGGTGTTACCGCTAACAGAAGTGTTATCAGAATTTGAGAGATAGACACCGTTCCCCGAATTGGCCAAAGCAGTGTCACCATCCACATCCAAACCGATCGTGTTGTTCTGGACGGTATTAGCAGCAGGCGCATTGAGGATATAAACACCATGGCTGCCGTTCCCTGAGATCAAGTTCCCGGTTCCGCCGCCTACTGTCACACTGGTCGTCCCATTCAGATAAACACCCTGGCTCGTATTGGCTCTCGCATTCTCGCCGACTTTATCCGTACCGATGTAATTTCCTTGTACAGCGGACCCATCACTGGCGCCAGTAATATAAACTCCATTGCCAGTATTCCCAGAAATGTAGTTGCGGTCTGCACCTGCACCGCCGCCAATTTGGGTATTGGGAGCGCCTTGGATATAGATCCCATTACCGCTATTTGGGATACTCGCTGTACCTGTGGAATTCAAACCAATATAATTACCTTTAATGATATTCCCATCCGAAGCTACTCCACTTATCCAAATCCCTCCAGTGCCATTATCTGAGATAACGTTGTTGGTGATCGAATTGGTTGGAGAGTCAGTAATCCGGACACCTCTAAACCCATTTCCGTCAGGTGTGGAGCCATCGGACAAAACGCCGAGGTAATTGCTATCTATTAGGACACTGGTCGCCCCACCGTCGATCAAAACGGCATATTGTCCAAAACCGTGAATAGCATTGTTCTCGATAGTCACATTGCTGCCGCCGTTTACATAAATGCCATCACTAGGACCATCATAGATATTCAAAGCCCGGATAGTCACATTGCTGGCCGTAATTACAAAACCATCCCCAGCAACCCCGCTAAAATCAATATTAACTGCCCCGACTGACCCATCGATGGTTACATTTTCTGAGATCGTTGGTAAATTAGATCCAGGTGTGATGGTCATTGGGACAGAGAAATTGATCGTATCAAGATCGTTGGCAAAGTTGGCTTCTTCTATGGCTGCCCTTAACGTACAATCAAATCCAGCCCCTGGATCAGCATCACAAATTCCATCTCCAGGAAGAACATCAGTTCCGTCATTATTCGAGTCTACAGTAAATGTTGCTGCATACGCTGGTCCTACTGGCGTGACAGCAAACATCACACTCACGATCATAAATACGATCATGAAAATTCTAAAGAATTTCGAAGATTTTTTTATAGGAATGTTCATAAGGTTCCCTTTTATTCATAAAAATAGGTGGAAATTAAATACGAAAAAAAACAAGCCTCTTGCTACATTAATATAATACAACATAATACAATCAAAAATCTAATCTTGTACAAATATTTTCTTACCAATTTTGTAAGGTGCATAGCTCGATAGTACCATAGGTAAAGTTTATCCGCTGGTTTTAAGCCACAGAAAAATTCTAAATTTCAGTAAAATAATCATTATCATGTTTTGTAGTATTTTTTGCATAATAAGTTTTATTGGTATGTTATTTTGCTAACATATTATAAAGGAACTGCTCCCCTTTATTGATAACCGTGCTTTAGAATGTGCAAGGTTTGTGCCCAATTGTCAATTCTCGTCTCTAAAAGATCTTGTTGGAACAGCGATCTGTCCCTCTGCTTTATCCCCCACAAACGAAACTTCTCCAGGCCGTTGGGTAGCTGCCCAGGCAGTATATGCAATCGCCAGGGATTGTAATTCTGGGAATGAGTAAATTTCCTCTTCCTGCAATACGCCCCGGAGTATCTTGAAGCGGGTAACCTCCTCAAAGAAGAGCATCGGGTCTGGGATTTCCATACCAAGCTCATAAAGAACAAGCTGACGCTGCAGCCGCCCCCGAAGTGTGTCCTGAGGCAGCGGGATCCCTCCCAACCAGACCGAATAACAAATTTCTGGCGAAACCTCCATAATTTGTCGTTCCCCAGGTCTTTCCGAAGAAGAAACAAACCCCAGTGCACTGAGCTGTTCGTACAGGGCAAACCCAGTTTTCATCCAAGGTTTGATCTTTTTCTCAACTGAGGGGGTCCGGTAGATAGGGAAACCGCGTTGGATAAGCTCATATTCAGCCACCCGCAGATCCCCTAATCGCCCGCGCCTGGAAGGAAGGTTTAATCTGGCGCGTTTTTCAGGATCAGCCATTATCCCCTGGTTTAAGCGAGGGGGCGCATTTACCCCTACGACTACTTCCTGCCGCTTTCTTATGCTGTTTATGACCTGATCTAAATCGCCCACCCCTTTTTCGATTGGATAGAGATCGCGATCGAGGATTGCATAAGCTATGTCACGTTTCGGGACAGATAGATCAATACCTATGAAAATAGTTTGTGAGGAGGACATCATGCAATCTTCCTATAACTCAACCTCGTAGTAAAGGATTCTTTTCTACCTTAAAAATAACCTAAAAAATGGATGGTGCAACAAAACTAATCGGTCAGTTGGGATTACTCAGAAGTTTGGCAAGCAAATATCGTTGACGATGAGCGCTCTTGAAACCCGCCGCCTTGAAAACCTTTTGGCTGGTTTCGTAATGTCCACCGGAGCCTAGAAAAACCTGGATGGCTTTAAAAGGGAATGGAGATGCTTCAACCGCCTGTTTAATCCAGGCAAGCTGTATCTTTTCCGCCCACACGGAAGGTGAAGCAGCCAGATAGACCTCCACACCACCACGCAGGACAGAGACGCGTAAATATCCAACTTCTTCCCCATCTAGCAAACAGGTCCAATGACGTCCTTTAGGACGGAAGGACATGCGGGGATGATCAGATATTATCAAGTCTTCTGCCCAGGCATCTCCATGTTTAAGTTCTTCACCCAACCAGCGTCGATAATTATCAAAAGTTTTTTTGGCTGGCACTTTCTGGAGAGTCGCTTTCTTTGAGTCTACATCCAAAGCAGAAACATCCGAAAGTGCCCATAGCTCTGCCCGGTATGGCTTAAAACCACGTTTCTGAAAAAAGGCGTTGGCGGGGCCATTCTCAGGAGGTATGCCCCCAGCGATATATTCGAGTTCTTCTTCTAAGGCAATTCCCTCAACATGTTTCAAAAGGCGCTCCGCATACCCTTTCCGGCGAAACCCGGGGTCGATCACTAAAGTCTCAATGTCAATAGCAGTCAAGGTCATTCCTATAAAGATATAACCCGCTCGCCGATCATCTGCATGGAGGATAAACCCTTTTAAACGGTTCCGGTATCTGAAGGGGAAGATGACCCAACGCAACATGAATCGGCGGAACCATCCAAGATTCTCAGGCGCGAATGCTGAGTCGACCGGTGGGAGATGAATAAAGTCTTGTTTGATCGCCCAACGGATGTCTTTTTTTGTGGGTGGGAGAATGCGGATCTCTGTCATGTAGCTAGTATACCTGGGTATTATAAATACTGCTTTCCATCTGACTAAGAAATAACATTCTAGGAGCGTCTAAACCTTTGCAGGGAAAATCAACATCCGTGTTTTATTTTGCCTGCAAAACAATATAAACCAAATTCAATCCATGAAAGAAGGAGATTTACAAATGAGTGACAAATTCAGACTCACTTACGCTACGATGTACAACCCGCCGAAAGAACTGCATACCAACTATGAAGTTGAGGTTGAAAAAATACGAGCTAACCTGGGGCAGGAATACGGCATGCACATTGATGGCAAAGATGTTTTCACTGATGAAAAATTTGAAAACCGCTCCCCTATCGATACAGATATGGTGCTGGGCATTTTCCAAAAAGGGGACGCTTCCCACGCAAATGCAGCCCTGGCGGCAGCCCGAAGAGCTGCAAAAACCTGGAACCGGACTCCCTGGAAAGACCGTATCGCTCTCGTCCGGAAAGCCGCCGACTTGATCGATGAAAGAGTCTTTAAAATTGGGGCTGTGATCTCATTGGAAGTCGGCAAGAACCGAATGGAAGCGATAGCAGATATCGCTGAAGCTGCTGATCTAATGCGATATGCCTGCGACCAAATGGAGAAGAATAACGGCTTCGTGATGAAGATGGAAGAAGACCCTCTTCCTGAATACAAATCCGTAAACTATTCGATCCTTAAACCCTATGGGGTTTGGCTGGTTATCAGTCCGTTCAATTTCCCGGGAGCATTAACTGGTGGCCCTGTTGGGGCGGCTCTGGTCGCTGGCAACACTGTGGTATTCAAACCCGCCACCGATACCCCTTGGGCCGCTCGTTTACTTGCAGAGTGCTTTAGAGATGCTGGTTTCCCAGATGGCGTGGTCAATTATGTCACCGGCCCTGGCTCCACCCTTGGTCAGGCATTGATCGATAGTGAAGAGGTTGATGGGATAACCTTTACTGGTTCGTATGACGTTGGGATGAAAATCTATCGCTCTGTAGCCAATGGCCGATACCCCCGCCCGACCATCCTCGAAATGGGGGGGAAGAACCCAGCAGTTGTATCGAAACACGCGGACCTCGACCGGGCAACCCGGGGCATTATCCGTTCGGCCTTTGGGCTGCAAGGGCAGAAATGCTCCGCTACATCCCGAGTCCTGGTGGAAGAACCTGTTTATGATGAATTGGTGGAAAGATTGGGAGAAATGACAAAAGACCTCAGCATGGGTGATCCTTGCGAAGAAGGAATCTTTCTTGGGCCGGTTATCAACAAAAACTCATATGAAGATTACAAAACCTTCGCAGAAGAATTATCTGATGCTGGTGAGATCATTACTGGCGGGAAAGTGCGAACTGAGGGCGATTATGGGAAAGGCTATTTTTGCGAACCAACCATCGCAGTAAACGTGCCCTCAGACCACCGCTTGTGGAAGCACGAGATGTTCTTGCCCATAACCATGATCCAAAAAGTTGACAACCTTGAAGATGCGATGGAGATCGCCAACGACGTGGATTACGGTCTGACAGCCGGGTTCTATGGTACAGATGAAGAAGTCCAGTCTTTCTTCGAACAAGCACAGGCTGGTGTGGTCTACGCAAATCGTCCCCAGGGAGCGACCACAGGCGCATGGCCTGGATTCCAACCTTTTGGCGGCTGGAAAGGGTCCGGTTCGAGCGGAAGGAACGCAGGCGGACCACATTACCTTCAAAATTACATGCATGAACAAGTGAACAATATTATTAAATAGAGAAGCCCGAAGGCCTGCGGATTTCGCAAGCCTTCGGATATAATAAGAATATGAGCGGCCTAAAACAAAGATTAGGGATCTTCTTCGGTTTTGTTGGTGTAGCGGTTATGGCCCTTTTCTTCGCATCCGATGTAATGGATGAGGCAAACATCGGCTACCTTTTTTGGGGAGTTGTTTTTTTAGGATTTAGTTTCCTTTTCCTTCGCGCCTCCCGAACACCTCCAGAGGAAAGCCAACGTTTCCGCCTGGTCCGAAGGATCTTCTCAAAGAAAAATAAAGGGGATGGGGAATAGAAAACACTGGAACACTGAAAAAAACTGTGGCTAAAACACCCTCCAAACGCTCCCTCCTCACCGAAATATTCCTATCCCCTGATGAACCGCGGTTGAGGGCGGGTTGGCGGCTGTTAGGGCAATGGATCATCTTGTTCATTGTCCTTATATTAGTCAGTTTTCCTCTAGCGATAATTGACAACATATCCCCTGAATTAAATGAAATATTGAGTTTGGTGGGAACAACAGGAATACCTTTCGTCGCCTCTGTATATTTTGCGAGACGTTATTTTGATAACCGGTCGATGGTTAGCCTAGGTTTGAAGAG
>SDBV01006543.1_pt1 | contig 16130 bp, 13 predicted proteins | sample 2277081 | NCBI WGS metagenome assembly SDBV01 (sample SAMN10402039, study PRJNA504765) | marine sediment metagenome | isolation source: marine sediment core GS10_PC15, 223 cmbsf | place: Arctic Ocean: Southern Knipovich Ridge | collected 2010
ATTAGAAATCAAGATTTGATCAGGAGGATATGGAATGAATACTTTTCAGAATAAAAATAAAGCAAAAAAAATCTGGTTTGATAAAGAAAATATGTGGGTATTACTAAAGGATGGACGTCAATTAGCTGTGCCATTAAAACATTTTCCCCGTCTATTTCAAGCTACTCCTGAACAACGTAATAATTTCAAATTAAGTGGTGGTGGAATAGGTATCCATTGGGAGCAACTTGATGAAGATATTAGTGTAGAAGGACTATTATTGGGGATTGGAGATCAAACAAATAATAAAATAATAGAATCCGCATCTACTTTATAGATACTTTATATAATTTTGTACGAATCCCTTTTAGTATTTTTAATAATTTCAACCCCAATTATAATCTGTTATAATTAAAAACAATGGGTAAAAAAATAAAGAGACAGCCATACAGATTAGATACCCGCGGGATTAAAAGCCTGCCTGAACAAGAAATAAAAATAATCCTGCGTGGAGCAGATGAGTCAATAATGAAAGGGGGCAGAAATCTTCTTGTGAAAATCCTGAAAGGATCCAAAGATAAAAAATTGCTTGAAAAAGAACTAAATAATTCTCCTGTATATGGTGTTTTTAAACACCTGAAACTGGAAGAAATTATGGCGAAAATCGATTGGGTAATTGTAAATGGATATTTAACAATAGAATATGATTATAGATTACCGCTTTTAGTATATACTCCAATGGGCTGGGAAATAGAAAAAGATACCTATTCAGATGAATTATTAGAAGCCATGAAGAATAATATTGATTTTTTTAATCTTGAAACATTAAAAGACAGAAACAGGGGAATGATTTTTTTACTGCTTGATAAGATCGCAAAGTCAGGTGATAAGAGATTTATATTGTTATTAAAAAGATGGGGGCAAATAGATTATAAAAAAGTTAGAAAGAGAATAAATAAAATCATAGAAGAATTATCAAAATAACTTTTTATAATGGGACATCTTAAATTAGTTATCGGGGGTTTGTCATTCTGAACGAAGTGAAGAATCTCAATTTAAAGGTCGTTTGATGAGATTCTTCGGTCATGGAACTTGTCCTGAGTGAAACGAAGGATTCCCTCAGAATGACAAAAAAAAAATGGTAACCGTCCCCATTTTATTATGGAAACAAGCGAAGCTAAAGCTTCGCACTACATTTAAAGAAATCAAAGGTTTGGGCAACAGGCCGTTTATTTTTTACTTTTTTTCCTAAAAAAAATTTGACAGTTGATGTAACATTATTACATTAACAGAAGATCATGGAAAATCAGGATATTTTAATTTCTGACCTTAAGAATGAAGCATTTGTAGTTGACAAGAAGCTTTCCAGTACCTGCATTCAGGTTTTTAAAACTATTCTTGACAGGGCAGTTAATTCAGAGTCAGCTGTTTTAATATGGATCATTTAGATTCATTCTGTCAGCACTGCGGAGTTGAAAAGTTTATGGAGCATGTGAATAAAGAGAAGGCAAAACGGAAAGGGCATGTATAAAGATAAAGGAGATGTGCAATGAAAGGATTAAAATTACAACTAATAATAATAACAGTGTGTTTAATATCACAGTTCTTTTTTCAGTGTTCTACATCAAAAGAAACATCAAAAGAAGTAACAGATGATTACACAGAAATGATAGGATTAAGTTCAAAAGAATATCTTAAACGAGGAGATTCTCATGCTTTTAAAAAAGAATACGATAAAGCCTTAGACTATGCTTCAAGAGCAATTGAAGTTAATCCTGAATCTGCAAAAGTATTTTCTTTTCGTGGACATGTTTGGTATATGAAAAAAGAATATAACAAAGCAATAGACGATTATACAATAGCAATTAAGATTGATTCGGAATCTAAACAATTATACAATAACCGAGGAATTATATGGAATGAAATAAAACAATATGACAAAGCAATCAATGATTACACTAAAGCCATAAAACTTGATCCGAAGTACAAAACCGCATACTCTGGTAGAGGTAATACCTGGTATAAGAAAAAAGAATATAGAAAAGCAATAAAGGATTTAACAAAAGCAATTGAAATAGATTCTGAATATGCAATAGCATATTATAATAGAGGTATTGTATGGGGAGCTAAAAAACAATATGACAAAGCGATCAGTGATTTTACAAAAGCCATTGAATTTAATCCTGAGTTTGCACATGCATACAGTGAGCGAAGTGGTGTTTTTAATGAATCTGGGCAATATAGCAAAGCAATAGAAGATTCAACAAAGGCAATAGAACTTGATCCTAAGTTTGCATGGCCATATTTTAATCTGGGGTTTTCTTTTTATAAAAAGAAACAATATAATAAAGCAATAAAATATTACAAAAAAGCCATTGAACTTAATCCTGAATTTGCATCGCCGTTAAATAATTTAGCCTGGCTATTAGCAACTTGTCCTGATTTAAAATATCGAGATGGTAAAAATGCAATAAGATATGCATTAAGAGCTTATAAAATTAATCCAGATAGTGGGAAATTGGATACATTAGCGGTAGCATATGCGGAAGCTGGAGATTTCAAGAATGCTGTTAAATATCAAAAAGAGGCAATAAATAAATTAAAAAATAAAAACCTTAAAGAAGAATTAACTTCTCGCTTGGAATTATATAAGAAGAAAAAACCATATCGAGATAAATAGGAGCAACTATGAAATGTCTATTCTGTCTAAGAAGCAAAGAAGAACCATTGGATGACAAGATGATTTACGGTATTTGTGGCAAGCATTGGAATACTCTTATCACTAAGATAGATGCAATGATAACAGCGAGCGAGGATCTGAAGAAGGAAATAGACAATGTATAATAATTTCCTTTTCCCGTTGTCTTATAATTTTATAGTTTTTAATTATATGTCAATAGATTTATTCATTTTCCCATCGGATCAAAATCAATTTTTTTCCTAAAAAAAATTTGACAGTTGATGTAACATTATTACATTAACAGAAGATCATGGAAAATCAGGACATTTCAATTTCTGACCTTAAGAATGAAGCATTTGTAGTTGACAAGAAACTTTCCAACACCTGTATTCAGGTTTTTAAAGCTATTCTTGACAGGGCAGTTACAGATTTAGATAGTGAGAAATCTACTGAAGAGAATAAAGTAAAATATGCTGATTATTATAATGTTTATGATAAGGATACCCAGCAGTTTGATGAAGCAAAATTTCATAGTGTAATAGCTCATGCATTTAATAAAAGCACTACTTTCAACCGCAAGGACCCGGTGGTAAAGTTTTTTATATACCGCCTGCAGAAGCCCACACAGACCGAGTTTTTTTTAGAGCTTCAGGATAGTCTCTGTACACAGAAAGTCTACAGGGCAACATCCACTTTTTTCCTGCAGACTGCGACCAGGGATTATATTATTGAAACACGTAATAAACTGAGGGAGATAAAGGCAGAAGATGAAAAACTGGCTGCACAGGCTCATGAAAACAGGGATAGAAGAGTTTTATCTGAAGCTGACGAGAAATATACTATTCAGTTATATCAATATTTTAAGGATTATTTGGATAAAATAGACCATCAGCAGGAACGTCCTGTCATTTCAAAACTTATAGATGAAAAATACTCGGATAAAGGAAGGCTCAGTGATATTAAAAATTCAAGTGATAATCTGCTTGCTGAGTTTATAAAGTATCAGAACCCACACCCGGTTTTAGATTATTTTATTATGTTATTTATTGCTTATTTAAATAAGGATATGCAGGTTTTTGAATCAGCCTTAAGAAATTTCAAGGAGAATACACAGCTTCAGCTATTTTCACTTTTGTTATTAAAAAGAATGGCAAAAAAAGATTTATCAGATGAAGCTGTTATTTATAAAAAAATTACAGATCTAATATTAACAATATCCAAAAACTATAATGGTACAGTAGTTCTTGAAATGATCAAGACAGCAATCTCATTAAATCAGACCTTATTTCAGGCAGGAGAGGAAAAAGGTATTGCAAATATTTTAACAACTTTGGTAAATAAAGAATTCTATAATGTTGCTATTGCCATTTTAAAAGAAAACCCGGATTTAAATAATGATGGGGACCTGCAAAATTATATAAAACATGAACTAACAGTGCACTATACAGTTCGTGATACTCTCTTAAATGCGCTTCTTAATTCAGGGGGATGATCTCTTTAAGATTGCATTAATTGCTAATTGTATTAAGGGAGCGGCTAATATATTGGCAGCATAATCGATCAGTTCTATACCCCTGGAAGGGATAAAGAATTGAACAGTTTCGCAGAGGATGCCCCAGAAACAGACAAAAAATATCACAATTAAAGATTGTCTGTTCATTATTCCGTTATTCTTCATATTTTTTTCAAAGTATAATCTTAATGAAATACTTAAAATACTGAACACTGTAAAATGGTTCATTGCATCAAAAAGAGCAGATATATCAGGATAACCACTCCTGCGTAATTGATCTGTACTGCGTGTAGAGATAAATAAGAATAAACCAGCCAGTATCACTGAAACAACTAACCATATTTTTTTATATTGGCTTGCTTTTAGATATATATTACGAAGCTGAAAAAGTATCATATTGATAAGGCATCACCATTATCCACATTAATTAAAAATATTAAGCCCCGTCCCCCTTTTTTACTTTTTCTACTTTTACAGCACAGACTTTAGTTTCAGGTATCTTGGATACAGGGTCAAGCGCAGCATTAGTAAGCCTGTTCGTAGGAGCCTCAGCAAAATGGAAGGTGAGGGAGACTACTCCAGGCGGGCAGATATCTGTTATTTTTACATTAACACATATTTTCCCCCTTCTGGATGAGACTTCAACCATATCATTATCTTCAAGTTGAAGTTTAGCAGCATCTTTTGGATTTATATTTAAAAGTTCCCTGCTGTTCAAAATTTCCAGGCCCTTGACTCTTCTTGTCATACTTGCTGTATGGAAGTGGAAGAGACTTCTGTCAGTAGTAAGAATAAGAGGATACTTCTTATCAGGATTTTCAGCCGGAGGCTTATATTCAAGCGGAAGGAAAATACCTTTTCCGCTTTGAGTAGCGAATTTCCCCACATGGAGAAATTTAGTGCCCGCATCTTTCTTCGACCTACATGGCCACTGCAGGCCAACTTTCTTGATCCTGTCATAGGATATACCGCCGTATATTGGTGTTATAGATGCGATCTCATCCATTATTTCTGAAGAATTTTCAAAATTAAAACCTTTTGCTCCCATTTTTTTGGCTATACTGCATGTTATCCACCAGTCCGGTTTACAATCACCTATCGGCTCTATGGCTTTACGTACCCTCTGGATCCTTCGTTCGGTATTCGTAAAAGTTCCATCTTTCTCTGCAAAAGAAGCACCTGGAAGAACTACATCAGCAAATTGTGCGGTCTCTGTAAGAAAGATATCCTGCACAACAAAGAAATCCAGTTTCTTTAAGGCAGATTCAACATGGCTTGAATTTGCTTCGCTTAATATCGGATTTTCACCCATTGTATAGAGGGCTCTGATCTTTTTTTCATTTATAGAATCAAATATCTCTGTATGGGTCAGCCCGGCTTTGGGATTTAATTTTACGCCCCATGCTTTTTCAAATTTCTTCTGGATTTGCGGGTCATTGACCTTCTGGTATCCGGGATAGACATTGGGAAGGGCACCCAGGTCGCAAGCGCCCTGGACATTGTTCTGGCCTCTGAGAGGGTTAACTCCTGTTGAGGGCTTGCCTACATTGCCTGTTAAAAGAGCAAGGTTGCTCGTTGCAAGTACATTATCCGTACCATGAGTGTGCTGTGTGATACCCATTGCATATAGTATGCTTGATGGCTTATTAAAGGCATAGAGCCGGGCAGCATGGATTATTTTATCCTTTGGTACGCCTGTTGTTGTTTCTACAAAGGCAAGGTCAAATTTATCAAGTGACTTCTTAAAGGCCTCGAAATTTTCACATCTTTTACTTATAAAATCTTTATCAAAAAGTTTTTCATCTACAATCACCCTTGCCATACCCATCATTAATGCCACATCTGTACCGGGTCTATGCTGGAGAAAAAGATCAGCACACCGGCACAATTCAATTCTTTTTGGATTGGCTACAATGAGCCTGGAACCTTTTTGTACTGCCTGGTGTATCTGAAGAGCGATCACAGGGTGGGCAGATGTTGTATTTGTGCCGATAGCAAAGATAGTACCGGCATTACTGATCTCGCCAATAGAATTGGTCATGGCGCCGGACCCGAAACTCTGGACAAGGCCGGCAACAGTAGGGGCATGGCAGAGACGTGCGCAGTGGTCAACATTGTTCGTACCCATTACTGAGCGGGTGAATTTTTGGAATATATAATTTTCTTCATTAGTGCATTTAGCAGAGGAGAGTGCTGCAAATTTAGTTTTTTTATTTTCAGAGAATTTTTTTACAATAAGGTTTAATGCCTCATCCCATGTGGCTTGAATAAATCCCCCTTTTTTCTTTATAAGCGGGGTTGTGAGTCTTTCAGTATGATTAATAAAATCAAAACCATACCGTCCCTTAACACAGAGACTGCCCCTGCTGGCCGGATTTTCTCTGTCTCCGCGTACACTGACAATATTTTTACCCCGTACACCTAAAAAAAGGCCGCATCCCACACCGCAGTAGACACAAGTAGTCTTTACTTCTCTTGAAGGCATCTCGGTTGTTTTAGGAGAAAGAGCTCCTACCGGACACCTTATAACACATTCCCCGCAGGAGGCACAGTTCGCCTGGGACCATTCCTTGTCCCCAAAGTTTGAGATAGCAGTATTAAATCCCCTGAATGCAAAATCAATTGCCTGAATGCCCTGGAGTTCATCACATGTCCGTACACAGATACCGCAGAGTATACATTTATTCGGGTCATAATCAAAGAAAGGGTTGGATGAATCAACAGGGAATTTCTTTTCCGGACGCCTTAAACGGTTCAGTTCTTCCTGTGTGATCCCGACGTAGGCTGCAGTCTTCTGGAGTTCGCATTGATTGTTCCCCTCACATGTAAGGCAGTCAACAAGATGGTTGGCCATAAGCAGTTGGACAGCTACACGCCGTATTTTTTTAATCTCTTCTGTTTCAGTCTTTACAACCATACCCTGCGCTACAGGTGCCCGGCATGAAATAGTTATTCCTCTTCCTTCTATTTCCACTATGCATAACCTGCATACACCCGCAGGGTCCAGATCAGGATGATGGCAGATATGCGGTATATAGATATTGTTCTCCAAAGCTGCCTGGAGTATTGTCATGCCTTTTTTTGCTTCAATCTCAAGATCATCAATTGTGAGTTTGATTTTCGACATTACTCTTTCCTCCCTCTTCTTTTTGTTTTTCTTCAAGAGCTTTTATTGCTCTTTTCCCATCCTCGGTCTCAAGGTCGCACCTGAGGCAGCGCCTGGCTTCTTTTACTGCTGTTTTTTCCGCTCAACCCAGGTCAACCTCATCAAAGCTGTTCTTTCTTTTATTTATTGGCAGATCCGGCATTTGCGGCCTTGCTGAATCTTCTATCTCTTCTTCTGTCAGTTCCACAGGAGGTATATAGATTGAAGGCCTGGTTAAATTATATTCCCGCTCCACTTTTTCTCCTTCAAGGTATTTATCTATCATCTCTGCTGCTATCTTTCCTGATGACATAGCCTCTATAACCGTTGCAGGGCCTGTTACAACGTCCCCGCCGGCAAAGACTCCTTTTACTTTTGTTGCAAATGTTTCGTTATTTACTGTTATTGTCCCTCTCTTTGAGATATCTATATTGCTCTCTTTATTTAAAAAACTAAGATCAGTAGTTTCACCTATTGCTATGATCAGAGTATCAAGGTCAATAACAAATTCCGATCCCTTAACAGGAACAGGTGTCCTCCTGCCTGATTTATCCGGTGCGCCTAATTTCATCTTTATACATTTAACTCCTGTAACTTTTTCTTTTGCAGTTATTACTTTAAGAGGAGATGAGAGGAATTGAAATTCAACTCCTTCCTGAATACAGGCTTCGATCTCTTCTTTAAATGCAGGCATCTCTGCTTTAGTTCTCCTGTAGATTATGATAACTTTTTCACAGTTTTTAATCCTGACAACAGCACGTGCTGTATCTACTGCTGCATTTCCACCGCCTATGATCCCTACAGTCTTTCCAATATTGACTTTTTTCTTTAAGTTAATATCTTTTAAAAATTCCATGGCATCTATTACACCGTTAGCTTTTTCATTCGGGATGTCTAATTTACGTGATCTGTGAGCACCTGTTGCAATAAATACGGCTTTGTACTCATCTGTTATCTTTTTAAAAGGTATATCTTTTCCGATCCTGGTATTTGTTTTTATTTTAACACCTGAGTTTTTAATATTTTCAATGTCCATATCAAGTACATCTCTTGGCAGCCTGTATTCAGGTATACATACTGCCATAGCACCGCCCGGAATCGGGAGAGCTTCGAAGATAGTAGGATCATAACCTTTTTTAGCAAGGAAATAACCTGCTGTAAGGCCTGCAGGGCCGGAGCCGATTATTGCAACTTTTTCTCCTTTGGGATTCTCTTTTTTAGATGTAGGATATATCCCTGCTTTTATGGCATAGTCATTTGCAAACCTTTTTAATGCTCTGATAGCAATTGGATCCCCCCATTTTCCCGCCTGGCATTTGGATTCACACGGATGGTGGCATACCCTTGCACATACGCTTGGCAGGGGATTATCTTTCAGGATAATATCAAATGCTTCATTAAAACGTTTTTCAGCTAAAAGTGAGATATAAACCTGGGCCTCAGTACCTATAGGACAGGTATGCTGGCATGGTGATGAGATCAGCTCCTTGCAGGCAGCAGCATCACATTTTTTATATTTTATATGTGCTTCATACTCATCCCTGAAGTATTTTATAGTTGTAAGTACGGGGTTGGGAGCAGTCTGGCCGAGCCCGCACAAGGAGCCTTTTTTAATACCTTCTGAGAGTTCAATAAGCAGGTCAATATCTTCTTCTTTGCCTTTACCTTTAGTTATATCCTGTAAAATATCCAGCAGTTGTTTTGTGCCCAGCCGGCAGGGGATGCATTCACCGCAGGATTCACGCTGAGTAAAGTCAAGAAAATATTTTGCAATATCCACCATACAGGTATCCTGATCCATAACTACCATTCCGCCTGAGCCCATTATTGATCCGGCTTTAGCAAGGGATTGAAAATCAACATGAAAGTCCAGGAAACTTTCAGGAAGGCAACCTCCAGACGGCCCTCCTGTCTGGACAGCTTTAAATTTTTTATTCCCGGGAATACCGCCGCCGATATTATAGATGATATCGCGGAGAGTGGTTCCCATGGCAACTTCCAATAACCCGCAATTTGCAATATTTCCCGTAATGGCAAAAACTGCAGTTCCTTTGCAGTCTTTTGTACCGATCTTTGAATACCAGTCAGCACTTTTTAAAATTATCACAGGAATACTGGCAAGGGTTTTTACATTATTAATAGTAGTAGGTTTCCCCCATAATCCGTATTGAGCAGGAAAGGGTGGTTTTGGGCGGGGGCGCCCGCTTTTACCTTCAATAGAAGCTATAAGTGCTGTTTCTTCACCGCAGACAAAAGCACCTGCACCTTCCATTATTTTAATGTTAAAATTAAAATCAGTATCTAATATCTTTTCTCCTAAAAATTTATTTTCTTCAGCTTGTTTGATAGCTTTACGTATACGCTTAACTGCCAGAGGATATTCAGTCCTTACATATATATATCCTTCATTAGCTCCTATAGCATATCCACCAATGATCAGGCCTTCAATGACAGAATGAGGATCAGCTTCCAGGATACTGCGGTCCATAAATGCTCCGGGATCTCCTTCGTCTGCATTACAGATCATATATTTCGGGGTTTCCTGAGAATTAAAGCAAAATTCCCATTTGATCCCGGTAGGGAATCCTGCTCCTCCTCTGCCGCGCAGGCCGGATTTTTTGATCTCTTCTATCACTGTTTTCGGGGTCATTTTTATAAGTACTTTTTTTAATGATTCATAGCCTTCAGTTTTTATATAATCTTCAATATCTTCCGGATCAATATGGCCGCAGTTGCGCAGGATAATAATTCGTTTCTGTTTATTATAAAAAGGTATATCTTTATAATGTGGAATTGGTTGGCCGGTCATTGGGTCTTTATAGAAAAGGCGTTCTACTGGTTTATTTTTTTGTAAATGTGATTTTACAATTTCAGGCCCGTCTTCTGCTTTAACTTGTGAATAGAATATCCCATCCGGTTCTATAATTACTATTGGTCCGCGCTGGCAGAAACCATGACAACCTGTGGTTTTTACTTTAATTTTTTTAAGATTTAATTTTTTTATTTCTGATGTTATGATATCTTTTATCTCGACAGCTCCTGATGAAATGCATCCTGAACTGTGGCAAATTAAGACAATTCTTATATCGTCTTTCATTCTTTCTTCCTTTTCTTATTAGATTGGATATCAGAAATTATATCATTGATTTTTTTTACAGTTAAATGGCCGTAAGTTTTTTTATTTATAACTATATTTGGAGCAAGCCCGCAGGCACCTATACAGGCAACAGTTTCAAGTGTAAATTTCATATCAGGAGTAGTTTCCCCTTCGGAAATATTCAACTGCTTTTCCAGTTCAGTCAGTATCCTGGGCCCGCCTCTTACATGACATGCTGTTCCCCTGCAAACTAATACATGATTTTTCCCAACAGGTGTAAAACGGAACTGCGCATAGAATGTAGCTATAGAATAGATATGGCTTTTTGGTATTTTTATAAACCGGGCTATTTCAAGCATGGACTCATGGGAAAGATATCCGTCTTTTTCCTGTACATGCTGTAGGATCGGGATTAATTCTTCTTTTTTCCCTTTAAAGGAAGAAAAAATTGTTTCTATACCTTCTTCCATGGATAACACTCCCTTTGTATTTTTCAGTTTAATATAATATAAGCATTTTTACTGTCAATTTTTTTTATGCATACAGTGTAATCAATAAGTTACGGCCTCTATATGAAAATTCAAGATATCCGGCTAATGAGCTGTGAAGCACATTTTTTTTAGCAAGTGGCCGGCTTGTCTGGCTCGAAGCTAAAAAAGATGTGATTCACAGCTCATTGATTACCATGCAGCAGAGGAATATTATTCTAAAATAGCAGAAAAAAAGTAGAAATAAGAAAAGATTATAATAAATTATAAATGTACATGGAATTGCAATTGAAAAATCATAGTAATTAATAAAATAAAGAGGTTATTTATTGGCTAAAAATATTTTTATAACAGCTTCCGGAAGTCATAGCGGAAAAAGCACAGTCTGTACAGGCCTTTATCATGCTTCAAACCATATTATTCAGGGAGATATAGGTTTTTTTAAACCGATTGGCGTTTACACACAGAAGGAAAAAAAACAAGTCTGTATTGATAAAAGCGTAGATCTTTTGGCAGGCCTTATGAATTCAGAATTCAAAAATGATGAGATTTGCCCTGTTTCAACTGATATTGCTGCTGAAATGATCCTGAAAAAGGATAAGGAAGGACTTATATCTATTATACTTGAAGCTTATGAAAAAATAGCGCAAAAAAAAGAGATAGTGATCCTGGAAGGCATGGATATGAAAGCTGTTATGTCTACAATGGAGTTTGATATTAATGTGGATATTGCAAACAGCCTGAATGCTGCTGTATTGCTTGTAACTGATGGTGATATCCCTTCCAAGGATATAGTCAAACAGGTATTAATATCCAGATCATTATTCATGGAAAATGAATGTGATTTTCTGGGAGTAATTATTAACAGGGCTGATTTTACAAAATCAGAGAAAGAACAGATCATTAAACGTTTAAAAAAGGAGAAGATAACAGTATATGGTATTATCCCTTATACACCAATCCTTTCAAAACCAATGCTGTCTGATTTGATCGAACCGCTTAATGCAGAGATATTATCCGGGGAGAAATATTTGTCTAATAAAATAGACTCAATACTTACAGGCGCCATGCATACAAAAAATTTTATTTCTTATCTAAAAAAAGCAGGTAAAGGTGCATTGATTTTAACACCCGGTGACAGGGAAGATATATTCCTTCCAGCTGTACTTTCAAGGCTAAGTGCAAAATTTAATAATATAAGCGGTATTGTATTAAGCGGCGGGTTTACACCCGGGAAAGCCACACTCGCCCTGCTTGAAGGTATAGAAGAGCTGAGAATCCCTGTATTATCTACTTCTCATGATACACATACTACTGATGTGATACTGGGCCAGGTAATGGAAGATGTCAGGACAAGGCCTAATGATATGAGTAAAAATACAATTATTGCTGACCTTATTGATGAACATGTTAATGTTAATAAATTATTTACCAATCTTAATATAAAACGCACAGTAAAATTAACCCCGGATGCTTTTATTTATAAAATAATTAAACAGGCAAAATCTGGTAAAAAGAAAATTGTTCTGCCGGAATCATCAGAAAGAAGGATCCTGCTTGCTGCGGAAAATGTAGTAAAAAGAGGGATTGCTGATATTATTCTTATCGGCCTTCCGGAAGTTATTGAGAAGAAAGCCAACCTTTTTGGCGTTGATATTGAAGGTATGAAGATTATTGATCATTTTTCTTCCAAATTTTATAAACAGTATGCAAAGGAATTATATGAACTGCGTAAACATAAAGGTGTTACTTTGGAAAGAGCAGAGGATATGGTCCATGAACCTATCTACTTTGGAACAAGGATGGTAAAAGAAGGAGATGCTTGCGGCCTTGACTCAGGCGCAGTACATTCAACTGCTGATACGATCAGGCCGGCACTCCAGATAATAAAAGTAAAAAAAGGTGTCTCTTTAGCCTCCAGTATATTTTTTATGTGCCTTCCTAATAAAGTTTTAGTTTATGGAGACTGTGCACTTGTAGAGGATCCAACTGCAGAACAGCTTGTTGATATTGCAATAATGAGCGCAAAGACTGCTGCATCATTTGGTATTGAACAAAATATTGCCATGCTATCTTATTCAACAGGCGAGTCAGGCAAAGGAGCTGAAGTTGATAAGGTAAAAAAAGCAACAGAACTTATTAAGAAGAAAAGGCCTGATCTGAATGTTGAGGGCCCTATCCAGTATGATGCAGCCATATCTCCGGAAGTAGCAAAAATAAAAACAGAGAACAGCAAGGTCGCCGGCCGCGCAAATGTTTATATCTTTCCTGATCTGAATTCAGGTAATATTGCATATAAGGCTGTACAGCAATCAACTAATATCATGGCTATCGGGCCCATCCTGCAGGGAACAAAGATGCCGGTTAATGACTTAAGCAGAGGGGCTACAGTTGATGATATTGTTTATACTATTGCTATAACAGCTATCCAGGCACAGTCATCTTAATTATAATTAATAAACAGGGATTTATTTTAATGGCAGTACTTTATTTAGACGGTAAACGGCTTAAACGGCTCATACTTGCATCAGCAAAATGGCTTCTTGCAAATGAAAAAGAACTTAATGATATTAATGTTTATCCTGTACCTGACGGTGATACAGGTACTAATATGGGGGCAACTTTAAAAAGTATTGTTCTTTCGATCTCTGACTCGGATTTAGGGGATCATCTGCCCCATGTTGCAGATAAAGCTGCCAAAGCAGCTTTAATGGGCGCACGGGGCAATTCAGGTGTAATACTTTCACAGATATTCAAAGGCTTTTCTGAAGGTATTAAGAATAAAAGAAAGCTTAATGGACTTGATATAGCATATTCATTAAAAAAAGCTTATGAAAAAGCATACTCGTCAATTGCCGATCCTGTTGAGGGGACCATATTAACTGTTGTACGGGATGGTGTGGATGCTGCTTATAAAAAAGCTAAAAAAGAAGCAGATATAATTTTAATAATGGAAACACTTTTATCTGAGTCAAAGAGGTCACTTGATAATACTCCTAATTTACTGCCAGTCCTGAAGGAGGCTGGTGTTGTAGATGCAGGTGCATTGGGATTTGTTTATTTGATCGAAGGTATATATATGTTATTAAAAGGTGATTCCCTTCCTGAAATTGATATAGATCCTGATGGAATGATAAAAAAAGATCCTGCACTGAAGCAGGATTCTGTTATTAATAATTTCTATGGATACTGTAATGAATTCTTTTTGCATGGAAAAAAGATTAATGCTGAAAAATTAAAAAAGAAGTTAATAATGCTCGGGGATTCGCTTGTTTTAGGTGAGGCTGATAATGTACTGAAGATCCATATACATTCAAAAGCTCCGCATAAGATCATGGAAGAATGCCTTAAGTATGGAATATTAACAGATATTAAAGTTGAAAATATGGATAAACAGCATTCTGAAAGGGGAGCGACAGCTCCTGCTGGAAAGAAAAAAGGGAAAACAAAAAAAGAGACAGTCTTTATTGCTGTTGCATTAGGCGAAGGCGTAAAGAAAATATTTGAATCGTTAGGGTGTGATTATGTGATCAAGGGCGGCCAGACCATGAACCCGAGTGTTGAGGAATTAAATTCTGCTGTGGAAAAATTTGATGCAGAGAATTATATTCTTCTTCCAAATAACAGCAATGTTATATTTACAGCAGAGCAGGTATCTAAAATAAATAAGAAAAGAAATATTGTAGTAATTCCCACAAGATCAATCCCTGAAGGTTTTTCTACTCTAATTGCCTTTAACCCTGAATATGCTGTTGCTGAAAATATTAATAATATGAAATCATCAATTAAGAATATTAAAACAGGAGAAATAACAAAAGCAGTAAAAGATTCTTCTATTGATAAACTTAAAATTAAAAAAGGTGATATCATAGGCCTGTATAATGATTCTATTATTAATAGATACCCGGATACAGATACAGCAGTTATGGAACTGGTTAAATCAATGCTTGAAAAGGATGATGAGATCCTCTCTTTATATTATGGCAAGGATATCTCAGAAGAAGAAGCAGGAAAGATTGAAAATAAAATTAAAAAAGTATATAATAATATGGAAGTGGAAGTCCACCATGGCGGCCAGCCGCATTATTATTATATTATTTCAGTTGAATGAAATGAGTCATCATGTCCCTCTTTTGGGTGAGACACATCCAAAAGATGAAAATGAATATAACCACAGACCTCCTGGTGCTATTTTGATAGTAGAACACAGAGGATTAATAATATTTGTTTTATTATTCTCTGTGATCTCTATGCGATGCTCTGTGTACTCTGTGGTTAATATTCTCAAAGGAGTATAAGATGAATAAAATTAAGATTTGCACTGACAGCACAAGTGACCTTGATAAGGAAACTCTGAAAAAATATAATATAAATATGGTACCTCTTAGTGTGCATTTCGGTGAGAGGAGTTACAAGGATAAGATAGACCTTTCCACAGAAGAATTTTATAAGATGCTTCAGACAGACCCTGATCATCCGAAAACCTCACAGCCCACGCCGGAAAATTTTAAAGCTAAATATTTAGAATTATTAGAGGATGGAAGTGAAGTGATATCAATTCACCTGGCATCTAAGATGAGCGGTACTATTCAGTCAGCGACTATGGCTAAAAACGAACTTAAAACTGATAAGGTCCATATTGTTGATTCAGGATATGTTGCATTTATTCTGGGGATGATGGCAATTGAAAGCTCCATTGCCGTTGAAAAGGGGAAGAGTATATCAGAGATACTTGATATGATAGAAAAAATAAAGAAGAATATGAATGTTTATTTTATAGTGGATACACTTGAATATCTGCAGAAAGGCGGGCGTATTGGCAAGGCTGCTGCACTTATTGGAGGACTTTTAAATATTAAACCCATTTTAACAATAAAAGATGGGGAAGTAACTCCTTTTGAGAAGATTCGCGGTACTAAAAAAGTATTTAACAGATTAACAGGCCTTTTTAAGGATTTTATCAATAAGAATCCCGGGAATATAAAACTCGGCCTGGCTCATGCTTCTGCTTTTGAGTCACTTCAGGAATTCAAAAAGAAACTAAGCAATGTTTTTGATTGTTCAGATGTAGTCATATCCGAGATCGGCCCTGTAGTTGGCTCACACGCCGGCCCGGGTACTCTTGCTGTCTGTTTTCTTCCGGAAGTCGATTAAAGAATCACATCGTATTTCTTCTTATAATTCGTAATCTAGTGATCGCCCCCCGAGGTACCTGCATAAAATTATTA
>SDBV01006544.1_pt1 | contig 16129 bp, 13 predicted proteins | sample 2277081 | NCBI WGS metagenome assembly SDBV01 (sample SAMN10402039, study PRJNA504765) | marine sediment metagenome | isolation source: marine sediment core GS10_PC15, 223 cmbsf | place: Arctic Ocean: Southern Knipovich Ridge | collected 2010
GCCGTTACGACAGGAAAAGTCGAAGGGCTTACTGCCGGGCAGATTATCCTTGGAGTGGATGGAACAGCCGGGGGCAATATTGCGGCCGTCTTGAGCGGCGATGTGACCATGGGTGCCACGGGAGCTGTGATTATTTCTGCCGGGGTTGTCGAGGACTCTATGCTTGAGGCCCTCGCGTCTGCGCAATTTTTCATTGGTGTTGACGGAACTGCCGCCAATAACACTAAGGTTGTGATGAGTGGCGATACCACTATGACCAACGCCGGTGTCGTGGCGATCGGGGCCAACAAGGTCACGCCCACGATGATCGCGAACATGACTGACGGCAAGATCATCATTGGGGTCACCGCTACTCCGAACATTGCTGTTGCCATGAGCGGTGATTTGACGATGGACGAAACTGGCGACGTTACTCTTGCGAGTAGCATTGCTATCACAAATCTTGATCTCGGACTTTCGGCTGGTGGCGCTGGCAGTTTGGATATTTTCCCAACTGGCGGCTCTTTTGGTAAGCTCTCTTTTGTTGCCGCTGACAGCGGCGGTAATACGACCACTACGATTACTAATGCTTCCCAGGGCGGGGTGCGTACCTACACCATTCCGGACGCTGGTGCTTCTACTAGTTTCCTGATGGCAGTGGGTGGGCAAAACCCCATCTTTACGGATGTGGATGCTGGTGCTGACAGTATAGCCGGTTCTGTGGATGTTTTCCCGGCTGGCGCTACTTCAGGTAAGATTGCAATTACTTGTGCCAATAGCGCTGGTAATACTACCACCACAATCGTCAATGCTTCGCAAAGCGGTGCCAGGACCTATACGATTCCGGATGCTGGAGCTTCCTCCACCTTCCTCATGGAAGCTGGTAATCAGGATGCAGCGCTGAAGGATATTGATGCTGGCGCTTCTGGTACGAAAGGCACCGTGGATATTTTTCCGACCACGGCTAGCAGGGGCAAGATTGCCATCACTGCTGCTGATGACAGCGGTGGCGATGATACTCTGACGATTACGAACGCTGCTCATGGCGGTGCCTATACTGTCACTATCCCGGATGCTGGTGCTTCCTCTGAATTCGTACTGTCGGAATTTGCTTCGACAATCAACGGTGTTAAGACCTTCGGTTCAATGCCGATCCTCCCTGCGGCTACTGTTGCTGCTGCGGGTTCGGTGCGAGGCAACGGCCCGATCACAACTGGAATCACTCTAGTGACCGGGGCCGATGCCACGAAGGTCATCACCTTGCCGCCGGCCGTGCAAGGGGCAGTTTGCATTGTCAAGAACAATGTTGCCAATACGCTGGACGTTTTTCCGGATGGTGCTGGCGAGTCGATCAATGCACTTGCGGGCGGCATTGCGTACAATATGGGGAATGTTACGGCAGTCATGTTCTGTTGCTTTGATGGAACCGATTGGTTCACCTTGCCACTACTCGCAAGCTAATCGACTAGCGGATATTTACTCCCCCGCCGGACTCGCCAACAGGGCTTCCTGAAGGGCTCCGAGCGGGGTTATTTTTTGGGGGAAGAGATGGAAGCACTTGCGTTTCTGGGTGAATTATTCCGAGGGTTGATGTCGATCTTCCCGCGGGTAATCATCGTGCGCGCGACCCATGCTGGTGTCAAGTGGAAGCACGGAAGCAAGGTTGTCGCCCTCAAGCCAGGATGGTACGCCTACTGGCCGTTGACTACTGAGTTTGAGCAGGTTCCTGTTGGCCGTCAGTCGCATACTCCACCAAAGCAAACTCTTACCACAAAGAATGGCGACAGCGTGACGGCTGGAGTTGTTGTTGTTTATCAAATAAACGACATTATTCAGGCAATTGGAAAGACGAACTGGGACGTTGATGCGACGGTAAACGATATATCTCAGGCTGCTGTCGTGAGTGTAATTGCCTCGAAAACTTGGAATGAGATTATGGAACTCATTCAGACAGGTGGCATGGATGATGAGCTGAAGTCTGCTGCTAAGAAAGAGCTGACACAGTTCGGGGTGCTAGTTAAGCAATGTAAGCTTACTGACTTTGCGAAGTGTGACGTGAACAAGATGGTTGTTGACTTGCCGGACTTGAGAATCTTTAACCCGGAAGAATAATGCCTACGCGAAAACCTCAGCACTGGCGGCAAGGCTGGACCGAACAGGAGAAATTTTCCTGGCTGGATCGTATCGAGCACTTGCTGGATGCTTTGGATTTCAGCAAGCCTGTGCGAGTTCGACGCATCCCAATGAAACGAAATCATGGTCTGTGTCAATATAAAGAGAGTTATTGCCTTGTCCAAATTGGTAACACATTGGAATACCAAATGGCAGTATTCATTCTTCGGCATGAATTGGCTCATGCTCTCGAACCAAACGACGCCCATGGACCAGCCTTTCACATGGCACAGTTTGAAGTGTGGCTTGCCTATAATGAGTACGAGTTAGAATAATGCCTAAGCGACGTTCAATGCGGATTCAGTTCCCACTCGGTGGACTCAATCGGGAGCGTGCTCATCGCCAGCAACCTCCGTTCACAACGCGGGACTGCCTGAACGTCCGCCCTGTCGGCATGATCGAGCAGAGGGAGCGCGGGGGTTCGCGACCTGCCCTCGTGAAGTCACACGCAGATGATCTCGGTGGAGAGACTAGGCTTCTCGCCCCGATGATTCTTGCTCTCGGTGATGGCTTCACAAACTGGTCTGATACATTCCCTGGCACTTCAATGGCTTCTGCCTGGACGCTCCCTTCGTGGTCATCGAACTTACCGAACATCCTACCGGGAGGACTGGCCTCAATAGACACAAGTGTTGATGACGCCGCCGCCGTGGCAGATGTTATTCCGAACCTGAATACATCCAGCGCTTATACGGTCGAGATGTACCTGGCACCCTGGAACGGGGCCTGGGCTGGCGTTTACACGCTGTACCTTCGACTTGACGATACGACTCCGGACATTAATGACGAGGGAGTTGAAGTTGTTCTTACGATGACCGGGACGGACGGCAGCTATTCGGCGGCCCTTAACTCTGTTACCGGGGCGTCTGTCACGGCCACTGACACCGCCTCTGGTACACTAAGCTCCACTAAGGCCGGCTGGCTGTCCGTCACGGTCTCGAATACAAATGACGTGTCGGTCTTCTGGGGCGAGGCCGAGATCATGTCTGGTACTGTTGATGCCATGTCGGGGGAAAGGACGGGCTTCGGTCTTGATTGCAATGTTGCCGGAAGCGTCTGTACGATCCATGTTTTCCGGGTGCAGTATTTTTCGACGATCTTAAATCAGGGCCTCCGGTCCATGCTAGTTGCATCTGCATCGGGTAACCTCTGGAAGGAACCGACCTTTGGTAGGATGTCACAGATCTCGACCAGCCTGACGCTATTAGACGACACTGTTCTCACGGCTGCTCAGAGTGGGCAGATTCTTGTGATAGCGGATTATGGAGAGTTGTCGTACTCAGGAACGGATGCAGACGTTGCCGGCACCGCCCTAACGGCCACGGCCGCCCCTGACTGGACGGCTCTCGATACGCCGCCAGATCCCGAGGACATGGTTGCTGTCGTGACAGATCCCCAGGGCACGGCGGTTGCCGGTAACTACACGATTGCATCTGTCTCTGGCGCCACGGTTACGCTTGACAGCTCTGCTGGCACGGGGGCGTGCTCCATTCGGATCGAGCGGGCGCCGAAGGTCTACGATCCGTCAGATGATTCGTTCATAATCCTGACGGCTTCGGACGGCAATGCCCCGATTGGCTGTCCAATGTGCGTTCGGTATCTCGATCGCATGGTACTCGCTGGTGCGGAGATTGCCCCACACGTTTACTACATGAGTCGCAAAGGAGGCTACCTTGATTTCGACTTCTCTCAGACGGATAGCAAGCGTGCCATCGCCGGCGGTACAGGTGACGAGGGCGTGCCGGGAGAGGGTATCACGGCCCTCGTTACTCACAGTGACGATTTCCTTATATTCGGTTGCCGTAATCAGATTTGGAGAATGCGAGGGGACCCCGCCTTTGGTGGTGACATGGATGCAGTTAGCTACAAGATCGGGATTGTTGGGCCCAAGGCTTGGTGCCTTGGACCGTCCGGAGAGTTAATTTTCATGTCCATGAACGGTCTCTATGCACTCGCCGCTGGCGGCGCAGGGTATCCGTTTTCATTGTCTGAGGACTCTCTGCCCCTGGAGTTCAAGAACATTGATCCCAATATGTCTACCGTGTCGTTGGAGTATGATGTGGTGGATCGTGGGGTTCACATTTACCTAACATCGGAGAGTTCAAATGCCAGAATCCATTGGTGGTTTGATTGGAAGGCCAAGACACTCTGGCCTATGGCTTATGCCTCAGGGCATGAGCCCACTTGCACGTGCTCGATGCAAGCCACAGCGATTGAGGAATCCGGGGTTATCCTTGGTGGGAGAGATGGCATACTCAGAAGGCACAGTCATTTGTCCGAGGCCGACGATGGAACAAACTTCTCCGCCTACGTAGTCATCGGGCCAATCTCGATAGCTCCTGATTCGCAACTCGGGAGCGTGAACACAATTGATGTGGTCATGGCGGAGTCGAGTGGGGATGTGACATGGAACACGTATCCAGCTCTGACTGAAGAGGCAACTTATTCGGTCGCAAGCTCTGACACGGGAACTTGGGTTGCTGGGATTAACGGGACGACCTATCCATCGGCACGCGGTCAAGCGTATGGGTTAAAGATGACTGGGACTGCGGGTCGAAGATGGGCCCTGGAAGGCATGACCTCAAAAGTGCATAGCGCAGGAAAGAGGAGGATTCCGTAATGTTGAGATTCCTATGGATCGCTGTTGCTGTGGCACCGCTTATTGCGAGTGGTGATGTCGAATTTGCTAGCTTGACTGCGGACAGCCATATTGTCGAGAATGTCGCTACACATTCGACAGAGGATTTCTTGGCGATGAGCGTCAAGGTTTCGGTTGGCTACGGAAACGGGTCTGGGGTATTGTTCACAAGGGAAGTGGACGGAGTAACCAAAACCTACGTTCTAACTGCCGGTCACGTTGCCGCGCAGGTCGGCATGAGTGATGATAAGAGAGCTGCGATCAGGCTTGAGTACAGGCACGAGGGATTAGTTGTCGGATTCGCTGAATGCGCTGCCGAATGTGTTGTGTATGACGATCAAGGTGGACATGATCTCGCCTTGCTTGAAATACTCCAAGACGACTTCAGGCCGTTGCGTATCTGTGCAGTTTTGCATTCTGGGACAGTTCCCAGAGTCGGTACGGAAGTTGCTCATGTAGGTTGTACTCGTGGATTGTACAACTCATATTCAGAAGGTGTCATCTCCCAAACTGATGTTGATTTCAGAGGAAAGAATTTGGACCAAACTACGGTCATGGCGTATCCTGGATCGTCAGGCGGTGGCGTATGGATCAAGGAGACTGGAGAGTTATACGGAGTCCTTGTGCAGGGAATCGGACCTGGGATAAATTTCATTGTTCCGGCAAGGCACATTATTGAGTGGGCAGATCGCAACGGCGTTGAATGGATTTACGAGGACTAGGATGCGAAGAGCGCCACATCCCGAGAATCCGATCGAGGTACGCCAGGCTTTTCAGAGGCTAAGTAGCGATCTGGATACTGTTGAGTCCTCGTCAGGGGATTCAACGGCCGTTGGTGCGGAGGCTGTTATTGCCGGGCAACCTTTGTATCACCCTGCTGGTGCTGCGACAGTTGGTGTTGCGAGAGCGGATGCTGCGGCTAAGGTTCGCGTGTGCGGATTGGCTAAGAAAGCTTACTCTTCCGGGGCGAATGTTCAGTACATTACTAGCGGTAACCTGACGCTGGCTGACTGGACTGATGCACTTGGGTCCGTCAGTTTGACATCAGCAACGGTTTATTACTTGGGCCCAACCGGCGGGATAACCGCGACTGCGCCGAGTACTCCCGGTGAGTCCGTGACAGAGATCGGTCAGGCTACTAACACGACTGCATTTCAAATCAGAATTAGAAGGCCGGTACTGTTATAATGGGCGCATCGTACACAGCAAAACCTGCCGTAGTTACGGTTCCTGATGTTCCAGATGATTGGGATATCGATTGGTCGTTTCCGGGACCGCCGTTTCCCCCTGGGTATGATCCCGTGTACTCATTGAACATATCTGCACCAGCATCAATGGTGCCTGGATCGGAGGTGCCTAATTGTTCGGTTACGCTGAAGGATAACGTGACGTTCACTACTAGCGATCCACCTGAAGCAATTGTTTATTCTGCGACATTACAGAGCAGCAGGGCCAGCGTGGGATTGATGGTGAGTGGTGCTGAAGATTACTTATCCATTGTCAGCCAAGACTATTCCGCGTCTGGGGATTTCTTCGGAAATACAATCAACTTTGAATTCAATGTCTCCGCGGCGAACGACGGTGATTTCATAGTGCTTGCCGTTTCGAGTTCCCCCTTTGGATTCTCCTTGACGGACACGGCGAATATTGAGATCATCGTCCCTCCGGTAATCACATTTACAATTGAGACTGTGTTCGACTATTCGTATCCTGCCGGGTTACCATACGACGGATCTTTCATTCTCTCCACTGGTGTCAAATCTGCGGGGGCGGGCGTCCCTCCATACGCTTGGTGTTCTTACAGCCATAGCGAACCCGGCGCGCGAGTTGTTGATAGCGAAGCATACGATTCTTATCCAGCACTTGGTACGTACATCGAGGCTCTTAACGGCGACCCCTGGGAGTTAGGGACAGTTGTGGCCAAGAGCCATAGGGTCGAAGCTGTTGATGGAAACATAGTCGATGGAACATGGTCTTGCGGCATAAATTACAATCTATCATCTACGACTTCCGGATCATACACAACCACCCTCAAGGTCTATCTTGACGGTGAATTAAGCACGACGAAGGTAAAGTCTGACTCCCTATCTGCTAGCGCACAAAACCCGGAATGGAATGACATTACTGTATTCTGGACAATCAACGGCGACACTGGTGAAGTAACGACTCTATAAGGAGAAAAGATATGGCTTTTCAAATATCCGGAGGACCGCAATCTTCTGACGCTGCTGGAGCGATGGTCGGCGATATCAATAGCCAAGCTAGGGCAAGAAACTTTGCGTCTGGTGTACTTGGTCGCCAACAGGACCTTACCGAGGAACAATGGCAGTTCCAGAAGAAGATGTACAATGACAGGTTCGCGGCAGCCGGTCAAGGTGCATCGGCCTTGAGCGGTTTAGTCAACCAATACAACACGGCCTACGGTGAGGCGCGCACTGCCAACGAGCAACGATATCAAAACATGCTCGGCATCGCTGACCAAACCACTGGGCAGCGTCAGGCCGACATACGCCAGGACTACCTTGGCCAGCAATCCGACATGATGCAGCAGCTTTCCAGGCTTGGTATGGGCAACACTACAATCGGTGCTAACCTTGGAACTGGCATCCAGCGTGGGATGCAAGAGTCCTTGAATCGTTCTGCCGATACAAGTCAGCAGACACGTCTAGGAATCATGGAGCGTCGAACCGACGAGTACCCTCAGAACGATGTAATTCTTGCTCTCGCCCAGGCGCTTGGCCAAGGGGGCGGTGGTAACATGGGAGGTATCATGGAGGCGCTTAGTGGCATGACTATGGGCGGAAGTGGCGGCGGCGGACTCAGGCCGGTTGGACCTAGGCCGCCGGGCTAGTAGAAGAGAGAACTCTTTACTTCATTAGACAGGGAAGATTATGCCGATCACAGTAAAACACGGCGGCGGGAACATGGAGGCGCTTGCTAAGCTTGCGGTCCTGATGGGCATGGGCAGGGGGCAGGTTCCACAATTGCCTGGTATGCCAAATATACCTTCATTTGGCAGCGCTAGCCGTGGCGGCGGCGGTGGGGGTGGAGGAACCCGGACCTCCGGCGACATGAAGTTCGGCCGTCGTGCTCCATTAAAGTATGGGCCAAGTGAGATCGAACAAGAACGGATGCAAGCTGACGAGGCGCGACGGGAAGCTCAGTTCGCAGGGCCTGCTGAGGCCGAGCGTCAAAAGATGATGCTCAGTGCTAAGCAAGAGCAGCATAACGCTAACATTCAAAACTCCATGAAGGAACTGCAAAAGAGCGATTTGTTTTCCAAGTCTGAGAAAATGAGTGGGATGCGCTACCTAGAGAGGGATCTATTCGGTGTAGAAGAAGGAGTAATCCCGAATACGTCAGAGGATATTCCAAAGGGACAGGAACTTGGAAAAACTTGGACGGATGCGAATGGTGATATGCTTGTTCGCCGGAGAGATCCGAATGGGGGAACTTACGTTGATGTTCGCACGCGATATCAGTACACAAAGGAGGGCCGTCTTGCAGAATTTGCTTCAAAGGAGCGTGTCGAGACAGCTAAGAATGAAGCCGCGAGCCAGAAGTTGGAGATGGATCGGGTCAGTTCGGCCGAAAAGGCGCAAGACGCCCTTCGCGAGAAGCTGTTCCTCACGCCTGTAAAGGGTGTTGACAAACAGAATAATCCAACAGAGCGGCCACGCACCGCTTCTGAAGTCGCGAAGATGATGAAGGAATACGAGAAGAGCAAGGGACTTGAGGATGAAATCGAAAGGAACGATATTCTTTCGCAAGAGGCAGCGCAGTTCAGGAAAGCAGCGGAATTCCTGAACGTCCCGGATGGTGAGCAGGACAAGACCCTAAAGGAACTCGGGTTCAATGTCACGTCGAGGAAGGAATCTAGTCTAGAGCAGGTCGATCGCAGTGGCTCACCGGAGCAAGTATTCGATCGTGAGGTTGAAGCGCTCGGTAAAGATTGGGTAAAGGAGGCCGAGAATGCAGGGACGCAGATAAAAGATGAGTACAAGAACATGAGTCCTGAAATCGGGTGGGCCCTGACTAATCTCGACGCGGTTCGTGCGCAGTTAGGTGACGACTACAAATCCTGGCCACCTGACATGCAAGAGTATGTCCAGGTTCTTGCTGAGAAGATTCGCAAGTCGAGAAGGGAAAGCTAGATGCCCACGGACAACTACGATTTCATCGCAACTCTACCTGTCAGGCAGCGTCCTGTCCCATTCGAGGAGACGGAGGAGGGCAAGGAAAAGCGGGCCAGAGAGAAGCATCAGATGGATCGGCTTCTGTTTGATATCGCTAACGACAGGGAAATAAGCCGGCGTCGTGACACGAAGCGCAGGGCGGCAAGTCAGAAGAAGCAAGCGAAAGAAAAACTAGAGGGCGCTCTGTTTCCGAATACTCAAGCGGTCCTGACTGGTATGGGGTCTAGTATTGTCGGCGGCGCATTCAGGCTGGCTGGTGACACCGAGGAGGCAGACAGGTATCAAAGGATGAAGTCCGGAACCAGCGCCGCAATAGGCGAGATGGATGAGGGCGGCTTCATTCCGCCAGCGCTCAAGCGAGCTGCGCGTGGTGCAGCTGAGACTATCCCGACTATGGTATTGGCCGGTGCAGCGACCGGCGGGTGGGGTGCAATTGCTTATGCTGCTGCCACTGAGGCTGATTCTGCAATAACTGCCGGAAAAGATGCTGGCCTGACAGGCGATGCTCTCACGTCTTATGTCATGACAAAAGGTGCCATAGAGGGTGGGGTTGCTGGAGTGTTTCAGCTTGCGGGCCTTGGTGGTGTGGAGAAGATAATTGGAGGGAGAGCCGCTGCTGCGATAGGTACACAGGCTGCACTCAAGAAGCTGGGCTTCACACTCCTGAAAGAGGAGCTACCAGAAGAGCTACTCACTGAGTTTGCACACGCCATTGCCGATAAGATGGCCTCTGTTGACAAAGAAGACTGGACGGTCGAACAGGTTACACAGATCGCATTTGATACAACGCTCCAGACTGCCATTACAATGGGGATAGTCGGGGTTCCAGGCTTGTCGAATGCGCACAAGGAGGCTGGTCGCAGGGCCGAAATTTCTTTATATGCCAGGGAGGGGCGTGTCCCATCTCGTTCTAAGTTCAAGGAGTGGGGTTTATCGCCTGACCGTGGATCCAGCAGGGCCGAACGTGCGGAGACAACGGGAGTGCTTGCGGAGCAATACCGAGTGGAATCTACTAAGATTGTAGATGCTATTGGGGAGGACAATCAGCAGCAGGCCGAGACTGTGGCCCAGGAGCAACAGGGGGCCCAGGGTGTCGCCCCAGAGGAGTTGCTGGCTCCAATGTCACTTCAGACGCCAACGCCACAGGAGTCCTCGCAGGGGACCACAGAGGCATTCATTGAAGTGGCTCCATTGGGGGGTCCCATGAACGGCATGTCTTCTGACGTGAAGGTTGACGAGTCAGCCGGTGCAGGGGAATCTGGTAGCTTTATCACAGACAACGCCGGTAGGGTGGCAGTCTCGACAGCGGCCATCGGAAGGCTTACCAATAAGACGCAAAGGGTCATGCAGAGGTTCCTGACAACTCGTGGAGAATTTCCGCAGGAAATCTATGATGCCAAGGTGAAGCGGGATGCGGTCGTGTCCCGTGCCCAGCGTGAGATTGGGATGGTCAATGGAGACCTGAACCGCGCGCTGGATGAGGTCTATGGACCTAAGACTCCCATCGCCAAAACGAAACGTAAGGCGGGGATATGGCCAGTTCCGGAGATAACCCAACAGCAAGAGCTTCAGCTTGACGACGCCATTAGGGGTAATGTCGAAATTAGTTCGTTGCCTGCTCCGCTTCGTGGTCCGATAAGGAAGATGCGGTCAAAGCTGGATGGGTTGTCCCAGCGGCTCATCGATATCGGCGCAGTCCAAGGAGACCTGGCATCGACGTTCGCCAGAAACAAAGGGACATACATGACGCGAGCTTACCAGGCTTGGACTACTCCTGGGTGGGCCGAGAAGGTTCCGGCCGACGTGCGAAATCGAGCCGTAAAGTTTATTCGGGACCAGTTTGCTGGTGAGAACCAGGGGCGTATACTGACTCCGGAGCAGATCGACGGAAGGATCGAAGCCTACCTTGGCGACAAGGATTCTGCCAACAACCCCCTGGCGGCAGCGGCAAGGTCACATCTTGGGGCTAAAGATACCGGAATCCTGAAGGAGCGAAAGGATGTCCCAAAAGAGATAAGGGATCTTCTTGGTGAGTTCCACGACCCAAGGATCAGTTTCGCCAAGAGCGTCACGAAGATGGCGGAACTGATTGCAAACCATGAATTTGCGAATAAAATTCGGCAAGAGGGAATGGGTACTTTTTTTAGCCATCCGGATACTGGTCCAATCAGCTCCCCGTATGGAGTCCTGAAGGCGCAGATTGAAGCCGGTCCAGACTCTCCCATCGCTCCATTGGCCGGCTTGTGGACAACGCAGGAGATTAAGGACGCCTTTGTTCGCGCCACTGAAACGAAGGACATGCCGGGTTACCTGAAACTGTATCTTCAGGCGAATGGCTTAGTAAAGGTCGCAAAGACTGTCTGGTCGTCGCAGGCCGAGATCAGGAACTTTTTCGCTAATGCCGGATTCGCGATAGCCAATAATCATTGGCGTGCATTTGAGGGTAAGGGGTCGGCGCTGACGGCGATTCATGGCCTGGCGAACATGGAAGATAATCAGTACCGCAAGGATTATCTTGAAGCCATCGAATATGGAATAGTGAATCAGGACACTCGTGCTAGCGAACTCCGGGCAAACCTGAAGGATATAGCATCCAATGGATTTGATACTTGGGCGTTCGATGTGGAGAATAAGCGGGCCAAGGGTGCGCGGAAACTCGTGAAAAAAACGGTGGAGGGAGCGACTAGTTTATACCAGTTTGGTGATGATATATGGAAGCTGTACGCATGGCACAATGAACGCGCGAGGTATCGTAAGGCTTACCCTTCGTGGACTGAGGATGAACTCAAGACGCACACGGCGAACATCGTTACGAACACATACCCAACATACTCGCGAATTCCAGAGATCACAAAGTTGATGCGTCAGTTTCCCGTGACTGGTGCGTTCGTGAGTTTTACTTCAGAAGTATTTCGCACGTCCTACCATACCGCGAAGCTTTCGGCCATGGAGATGAGCCGTCCAGAGACGCGGTCAATCGGAGCGCAAAGAGCAGTCGGGCAGTTGATTGCCCTTAGCGGAACTGGCGCGTTATCAATGGTTGCTCGATTGATTTATGGTATCGACAGAAATAAGGATGAGATGATTCGTGAGTTCGCTGCGCCATGGCAGAAAAATGCTCAGTTGGTGCATAACAAGAGCGATGGAAACGGGGAGTGGACATTCACGGACATGTCCTATCTCGATCCGCACAACGCTTTGTTGCGTCCAGTAATTGCAGTGATGCGTGGTGAGGACCCGGCTGCTGGATTATGGGATGGTATGGTAGAGATGATGAACCCGTTCGCCGGTGAAGAGATACTATGGCGAGCTGTCACTGAGATCGGCCGTAATCAGAAAGCAGGAGGCGGTCAAGTTTACAATCCACAGATGAATGTTAACAATCAAGCTGGCGATGTCATGATGCACTTGTGGAAAGCGTTTGAACCTGGTATCGTGACAAGTGGAAGACGAATTGTCAAGGCCGCTAAGGGGCAGGAATCTGCGTCGGGTAAGAAATACAAGCTTGGTGAGGAGGTGCTATCTGCCCTTGGCGCAGTTCGCAGGACCACAATTGATGTTCGCCAGGCACTCCCCTATAAGGTTAGGGATTATTCGGATGCTATCAGGGATGCTGATAAAGAACTTCTCTCCGCAATGACCCGAAGGGGGAATGTTGAGCAAAGCGAATTGTATCAGGCTTACAACAAAACAAGGGTAGCCCGGGAACGAATCTTCGAGGATCTCATAAGGACAAGGGATTCCGCTATCAAGTTGGGGGTTAGTATGGGCGAGGTCGATGACATTATTAAGGGTGGCTCGATTTCAGAACTTGATATGAAGCAGATTCGTACTGGAAACATTCCCATGATAAGGCTTACAAAGGATCGATTGAGGAGGATGCGAGTCAGTGATCCAGCGGGTTATGAGGGTCGTCTCGATGCTATAACTAGGGCCTATCAGGAGGATGCTTCAGAGAGACAGGGTGTAAAGTAACTTTTTTGGTGAAAAACGTCATCAACGAGATTTTGTAGTTGACTTCTCGACACTGGAATGCTAAGGTGGAGTTATGCATATTGTCCCTCGGGTTTGTGAAAGATACAAGCTAGGTGATGTGATTGGGTTCCTTGGTCGGGGATTCTGTTCTCGATTCATTAACTTCGGGACCTGCGGTATTCCTAATTGGGGTGTCAGCCACGTTGCTATCGTTGGTGAGTGGGAAGGTATCCCTATTCTCTTCGAGTCCACAACGCAGACGGAACGGCCTTGCTACATTACTGGTAGCAGCATAAAGGGTGTGCAAGCTCATCCCATAGCGCAGAGGATCGAAGAGTATAATGGACATGTCTGGCATTATCCATTGTATCGCGAATTGTACAATCACGAAGCTACCAGACTCAGGCGTTTCTTGCATGATGCCCTTGGCACTCCTTATGATCTACGGGGCGCCATTCGTTCTGGTGGAATCGTTACAAATTTCCTGGAAGCCTTGCTTCGAGCCGAAGACCTATCGTCCGTCTTTTGCTCCGAACTTATGGCCTCCGCGTTTGGCAACCTTGGATTGTATTCCATAGCCAACGCGAGCCGATGGAACCCGAATAAGATCTGCCGCCGGCTGAGACGCGCCGGTGTCCTGAAGAGACCAGTGAGGAAGAAATGAAGTTCAAGGCAGAAATCGTTCTCGTCATTTCCATTGGTCTAGCATTAATGCTTGCCACGGCAGCAATATTTGCCGGGTATACCTATCATGACACATACATTAAGACGTACCCAACTCCTGCGGTCGAGATCCCGCGGGTCAATGTTCCCGCTTCAATGAGGCAACGTAACTGGATAGGAAACCAAGGCTATGGATCATGTACCCACGCTGCCCTTATCACGTTACTACGATGGAACGGCCTTACTGAGAGGGCCGCCACCTGGAGAAGGACTCATGGGAATGGAGAGGGACCATGGAGCTTGTCCAAGCAGCTCGACTACGGCGGGATTCGTTACGCCTACGTTACAAACGGGGACGTTGCGTTCCTGGAGTGGGCAATCTCTACACGACGCGGTTGCAACATCACAGTAAAGGGCGGTCGGCACATGGTCACTCTCGTTCACCTTGACGAGACCCACGCTGCCATCCTTGATAACAATAAGACGGGGTCATTCATTTGGATGCCGCGGAATACCCTGATCTCGGAATGGAAGTCAAGCATGGGGTGGGCGATCGCTCCAGTTTACGTACCTGCGGCCCCACTACCCTAACCTTTTTTTGAAAGTGAGTGAGTCATGCAAAGACGAAGTTTGTACAGCGCACTGGCATTCGCGACGTTGCTCGCGATGATCCTGTGTGTACCTGTGCTATCCGCCGAAGCGACGGATGGTGTCTTAACAGAAGAGCGAATCATTGATCTCCCCCGGGATCAAGAAGCCTGGTATCTGTCCATCATTGGTGATGGCGACAGCTACGAGGGCTTGCTTGGCTGGTTTGAGAATGACGTTCAGCTCCGGGCACTTCGGGATCAGGTGAAGTTCTGCCCCGTCGCTACGAACTCGAATCTCTATCGTGAGCGCTATGCTGCTAACGTTAGCGGATTGCCGACCGTGAGGCTCCAAGAGTCTGATGGTACTGTCGTGTACGAAGCGAGCAGGGAAAATATCCCGTTCTCCGCAGGCGCTCTTTACAACGCCATAGCTGACGCTGCTACTGGGACCGAGGGAATCTTTCGCCCCTGGCGTAACGGCGGACGGCCCCTCCTGCCTTGGCGACGTAAGATGGAGAATCAGTGTCGCCCTAGACCGCAGCCCGCACCGTGCCCGGCTCCGATGCCTGCTCCGACACCCGGCCCGTTGATTATCAATCCGATCGGCCCGCCGAAGTTCACTGAACCTGAGCCCGAAGGCGTGTCCGGAGGCATTGCGATTCTTCTGTCCCTGGCTTCTCTTCTCGGTGGCGGAGGTCTTGGCGCAGTCAAGCAATGGAAGGCAACATACTCCGAGATCATGTAAACGAGTTCAAGGCAACTATATTATTCCTTCCCAACCCAAAAGCGAGAATCGAAAAATGTTCACTCCTACAGAAATCGGACTTATCTGCACTCTCCTTCTTGGCGGCGGTTATGCTGGCGTCAAGTGGGCCTTCAAGAAAGACACTGAGATTGAGAACCGCCGGCGCGGTGCTGCTAATCTCGCTGGTACACTGAAGTCCAAAGGTCTGAAAAAGATCCCAGATTTCCTCATCAGCTACAGTGTTGGTGACTACAGCGGCATGGCGAACGATATCAAAGAACTTGCCAAGTTGTTCCTTGACGGGGAAGAAGCTGTATTGGCTGAGTTCAGGGATGTGTTCGCAAATCTCCTTGAAGCCAAGCTGGGCTCCGAAGAAGGCCGTGCCTTTATTGCGGCAAGACTCGCAGACAGGGTCGGGGACGCCGACACGAAAATAGCCAAGGATGCACCAAAGGCTGTCGTGACCAAGTGACTAAAGCCTTCGGGCTCGGGTCAAGTAGAAACTTTACTACCACTCCTACTTTTGTCCCATGCCGGCCGAACCTGTAATCCGGCCGGCATGTGGCATTTTTGATTCAGAGAAAATATGTCACGCAAGCCGATCACGATGAACGCCGGGCAGCCCGAACAGCTCCCCGATGGTGCAGCTCTGAACGTTGGTGGCTGGGATCTCCCTGCGGCCGTAGGAACCGTCCTGTACGCCCTTGTATCGAATGGTAGTAATGGCGTCTGGGCACAGCTAGATCACGGCACGCACATCGCTGGACTGCTTGACGACGACCACACGATCTACAGCCTGGTGGACGGCACGCGGGCGTTCTCTGGTGTCGTGGGCGGTATCACTCCAACAGATCATACCCATCTCGCAACCAAGGAATACGTTGATTCTGCCATCCAGGTAATCCAGCCCCTCTTCTTACTGGATGCTGCCCACGCTTCGATCGCATCCACCAAGAATACCCGGGTATTCGATTCGGGATTAGCTCAGGCTGATGTCACTACGGCAAGCGTAGTGGACGATCAAGCTCTCCAGGCGTGGGCTGATGCCACTGCTGAGACTATCGCACGAGACATTCCCGCTGGTGTGTTCGCGTTTCATATTCACGCCGAAAAAACTTCTGGTCAAGAAAACCTGCAACTTTACTTCAAAATTTTCGAGGTTGATTCAGGA
>SDBV01006545.1_pt1 | contig 16128 bp, 14 predicted proteins | sample 2277081 | NCBI WGS metagenome assembly SDBV01 (sample SAMN10402039, study PRJNA504765) | marine sediment metagenome | isolation source: marine sediment core GS10_PC15, 223 cmbsf | place: Arctic Ocean: Southern Knipovich Ridge | collected 2010
AGGAGCTGCCGGACGGATCGGCATAAACCTTCCCGAGGTTCTTAGGAATCCTGGCCACCTGGACAACATCGTCCTCGCTGCGGGAGACTCGGTGCACATTCCCCAGTACCTTCCCACGGTCCGAGTGGAAGGCAGCGTCAACTCGCCCGCGAGCGTCACGTTTGTCCCTGGGAGGGGCATCGGATATTACATAGACGCGGCGGGTGGTTTTTCACGGCAGGCGGACAAGGGAGGCAAGTTCGTGCAGCAACCCAACGGCCTGATCGAGAAGGGGGGGCGTCCCGAGCCGGGTGCCGTGGTGGTTGTTCCGCCAAAAGACCCCAGCGACCGAGGGATCGACGTGGTTGCGTTGATTACCGGCGTCACGGGCATTCTCGCATCACTCATGACTGTGATCGTGGTGATCGCGAGCAACACCGGTGGGACTTGAGACACGTGGGTACCGATGCGCTGTTGTGTGATGAAGTCAAGATTGTCAAGCCACAAAACAGCAGGCCCGATCGATGATTGCTGACACCTCACCCACGGAGGCCGGCGTGCGGCCTTTGGAGTTCGTCAACATCCTGTTGCGCCGTTGGCGCTTGACATTGGGCCTGCCTATAGTACTTGCCGTCCTCTCCGCCGGCCTAGCGCTCGTCATCCCACCGACCTTTACCGCGACTACGACATTCGTGCCCGAGAACGAAGCAGCGTCACAGATACCAGCGGGTTTAGCCGGATTAGCGGGACAGTTCGGAATCTCGATCGGAGGGGGTAGCAGCCAATCACCACAGTTCTACGTCGCACTTGTGAAGAGTCGCAGCATCATGCAACATGTACTGCTGTCGCGGTATGACGATCCGCGCCTCAACACATTACCGGGTGACTCAACAACTCTTCTGGAACTTCTCGAGCTGGATGCCGAAGACCCAGGCGAACGAGTTTCCAAAGGTCTACAAAGGCTGCAGCGCCTGTTAACGGTGAATTCTGATCCACAAACGAATATCGTAAATATTGACGTTAAGTCACCGTATCCGAATATCGCTGCGGAGGTCGCAAATCGTTTCGTGGCTCTTATCCATGAGTTCAACACGACTACGCGCCAATCCCAAGCGCACGCCCAGCGGATCTTCACTGACGAACGCGTCGCGGCTGCCGAGGAGGAACTCCGACAAGCAGAGGGACATCTCCGGACATTCCTCGAGCGAAATCGCCGCTGGCAACAATCTCCGGAGCTCGTGTTCGAGCAAGGTTGGCTCCAACGGAGGGTCACTATTGCACAGGAGGTGTACCTTTCCCTCAGGCGAGAGCACGAAAGCGTGCGAATTCAAGAAGTGAACGACACTCCTGTAATTACCGTCGTTGACCGAGCAGTACCTCCCGAGCAACGCTCGAGCCCACGTCGAACGCTGATGGTCATCCTCGCATTTACGTTTGGGACCATCCTAGCCGCCTTTTCGGCAGTTGTGTTGGAATTCCTACAGCGTCTGGAACGGCGAGGTGACAAGGACTATATGGAGTTGCGGGAACTCCTGGGCAGACTTCGTCGTCGGAAGAGGGGGGCGATCTGAATAGACGTGGTAGGGCGTAGATCAAACTCTCGTTCTATGGGACGAGCGATTGACCTCCATGACTACCGACACCACGCGCTCGAGATCGACCTCCGAGAGGCTCGATCCCGACGGCAGGCAAAGCCCCCGCTGGAACAAATCGTCAGCGACATTCCCACCGATCACGTCAAATTCCCGAAAGACCGGTTGGCGGTGCATCGGCTTCCAAACCGGACGTGCGTCGATGTTCTCTGCTTCAAGAGCATGCCTCACTGCTTCCCGGTCAGCGCCGAAACGCTCTGGATCGATTGTGAGCGTCGTGAGCCAGCGGGTGTGGCGGCCCCACGGAGCCTCTGGCATGAACTCGATTCCCGGAAGGCCGCCAAGTGCGTTCGAGTAGAAGTCGAAGTTCCTTCGCCTGGCGCGAACTCGTTCGTCCAATACTCGAAGTTGGCCGCGTCCGATTGCGGCCAGCACGTTACTCAACCGGTAATTGTATCCAATCTCCGAATGCTCGTAGTGGGGCGCCGGATCTCGCGCCTGCGTGGCCCACTTCCGCACGCGCTCCGCCAGCACACCATCCTCCGTAACGAGCATGCCGCCGCCGGATGTCGTGATGATCTTATTGCCGTTGAACGAGAAGAAGCCTGCGCGGCCGAACGTTCCAACGGCCCGTCCTTGATAGGTGGCGCCAAGGGCTTCAGCCGCGTCTTCCAGCAACGCAATTCCGTAAGGTTCGCAAATGTCTAGAATTGGTTGCAGGTTGGCGCTCTGTCCGTAGAGGTGTACGAGCACCAACGCCTTGGGCACCCGTCCTTTTCGAACCCTTGCCTCAACGACCTCTGCAAGCAAATCCGGGTCCATATTCCACGATTGGCGCTCGCTGTCGACGAAGACCGGGACGCCGCCTAGATATCGTATGGGATTCACGCTCGCGGAGAACGTGAACGTGCTCACGAGCACTTCATCGCCGGATCCGACCTCACAATCCAGGAGGGCTAGATGGAGAGCAGCGGTGCCTGAGTTGAGCGCGACGGCGTGCGAGGCGCCCACCGCCACAACGAATTCCTGCTCAAATGCATCGACTTGGGGCCCAAGGGGAGCTATCCAGTTGGAGTCAAATGCCTCAGCAACGAAGTGCTGCTCCAACGAGCCCAAATGCGGTGGGGAAAGGTATATTCGCTCAGTCATTCTATCGAAACATTTCGCGGGATTTGGCCGGATTGCCGACTGCCAAGTGGCGCGGTGGAACATCACGAAAGACCACCGAGCCTGCGGCTATCTTGGCGTTCTTTCCTACCGTCTTACCCAAAACCACCGTCGCATGAGTTCCCATGAATACTGCTTCCTCGAGAACAACGCGCCCGTTCACAACAGCGTACGGAGAAAGGACCGAGTGACACCCGATGACGGCGTCGTGGCCGGCTGATGCATAAACGTTCATCACTGAGTTCCTTTCGAGCAGCGCCGAGGGGCCTACAAACGCAAATGGACCCACGATGCACCCCTCTTCGATGCGCGCGGTGGGAGCAACGTACGATGTCGGGTGAAGCAAGGTACCGAGCGTGCCGCCTCGCTGTGTGAGGCGGAGGGCCACATCCCGGCGAACCAAAGGTTCACCTATAGCAATCAAAAAGAGGTCCGCCGGTTGAATCTGATAGTCGTCGATGGTACCGAGAACCGGGGGAGAATCCGGCCCCCAATCAGCATGCTGGCGGACATCATCGAGAACGCCTCTCACCCATTTGGGGGTCGACGACACGTCAGCGGCGTACTGGAACACTTCCTTGCCAAAATCGCCCCCACCGACAATCACGAGCCTTCGATCAACCACCCATGTCTCCCCTTCGTTTGCCCGATCGGATCGCGTTGGTTGCCGACGACGTGAACCCGTCGGGACAATGCCTGCAAAAGGTCGTAACCGTCCCAGTATCGATGAAAGGCGAGCGCCTGCCCCACAGGAACCATGCGGTCGATCCCTCGTCCGTTGAGTAATCGCGCGAGCTTCTCCAACGTAGAAGCATCGATCCCAAAATAGCTCATAGTTTGGAATCGGCGGTCCACGACAGGCACTATTTCCTCCAGCTGTTCTACATGCGTCTGAAACAGCAGCCCGCCTCCACTGTGGTCTATGCTAAAGCCGTCAAGACTCTCCAAGCCTAACACGGTAACTTCATTACCATACGATTGGAACGTATCTACTGGCCTTGTCATGACGGCACCGTAGGCAAAGGTGAGTTTCTGCATGACAGCCCCGACGGGCAGGTGGTAGCCTTTCTTATCGACCACCGCGACCAAGGCGTCCATCAGACCGCTGGCGGCTTCTTGGCACGCGACCTTGGAGCCAACCCACACCAACAGCCGCGGAGACGAGCACCCCATCTGGTCGAACCAAAAGATGTCGTTGTAGAACTGTTCCGCCACGGTGAAGCGTTCATCTGGTGATAGGGCCAGCACGGCCTCTGCATTCATCGCAGCGAGCGAGTACTTGTTCGGGAACGTGATCTCTCGCGCGGCAGGAGGAATGGAAATACTGCGGATGTGATCAACTGAAGCATCGCCGCCCCAAATGACCCGGGCGTCGCAGGCCGCAGAAAGGGCAGCCGTGATCTCAGACTCGTGCCCGTAGGAAATCATTACCGTGCCGTGCCGCAGGCTTTCCCCCACCGAATCACAGTAGAGCCCGTTGAGAATACGGCACAGAATGTCCACCTGCTCAGATTCCCGGCGCGAGATTCGCACAATGTTCCTATTGCCGAGCAGGAGTGACAAAACCCACGAATAGATGAATATGGTGTCCACGTTCGCTGGCGGGATATGGAAGACGAGACCGGTAGGCACCAGGACAGTATCGTCGGTCTCGAGCCCTTCGAACTCAGCCCGGAGACGCTTCAGCTCGCTGCCGCGCATCCAATACGCCAAGGCCACGAGCTCGGGATACCGCCCCGCATCCGGATCGCTAAAAAGTCGTTGGGAAAAGGCGGAGCAGAACTCCATGATCGAAGGATGAAACGGCTCGAGTCCAGGATGGTTCTCTTCGAACGCCTTTAGCACGATGTCGACATCCACCTCACGCGCCTCCGGAACAATCTGCTTGACGTTCAAGAAATTCTCCGGACTCCCGCTGCATGCGTGTCGCTGCAACCCCGTAACTCGGCTTGGGGAATTCGACCGAGCACCGAAAAGTACTTTCCCTTCCTGCCACAACGCGAATCGTCCACACCGTGGACGACACCCAAATCTTCGGTCAGAATCGAATGCCCTGGGTAGCTGAGCGGCAAGGTGCTCAACACCTGAATGACACCCGACTCACCGACCGGCACCTCTTGCCACGTCTCTGGATCGCGCACTACGACGTCGGCAAAATTCGGCGCATAGAGGTAACCGTCTTCGCCTTCCAGAAAGACGCTCCCCACCTGCTCTACCATACCGTAGAAGTTGTAGATACGGTGCAGCCCGGTGGCTATGCGGAAGCGCGCTTTGAACTCGTGATTATCGACGGCCTCGTCGGCGAGCTTCTTCCATCCTCCACTGTGAACCAAGATCCCGTTCGAAAGATCGAGATCCATTCCCACGATGTTCTGATAGAAGTATTGCCAGACCATGAACGTGAATCCAAAAATCAAGAATGGCTCATGTCCGTACTGCCTGACGAATACCTTCACCGCTTCCACATCGAGCGCCATATCCCGATCCAGAACATACTGGTGCTGCCGACCAAAGTTGATCATCCCCAAAACACCTGCTCCCCGCGCGCTGAACTGCTTTCTGTCTTTGATCAAATCCTTCGTATCGACAATCAGCATTGGCAACCGTCGGTCCCCCAACACGTATTTCATGATGCTCGCCAGGGCAAGAACCTGGCGGCGGGCCGTTTCCCTGTCGAGCACGATTTGGCTTACTTGTTGGCCGGTAGTTCCACTCGAGGTCAAAACCTTGAAGACGGCCTCTTCCGGGACACTTTGAAGCCGATGCTCCTTGAACAACCCGACGGGAAGAAACGGAACTTCGCTTAGACAGGTCGCCCGAATGTTTCGGCTATATATCACGTCGAGAATCCGGCCATATCCGGGGCAGCGCTCCCGATGATGCTCGGTCAGGCTGTTGAGCTGCGAGACCAACACCTCCTCTTTCTTGGCCTGTTCCAAGCTGTACTGTGGCAAGGCGATGAGATCCCCTGCCTTCATGTGCGTTCCACCAGATCCTGGTAGTCCACTTTGCCATTGCCCGTCAGCGGTAGGCGATCGATTTTCCGGAAATCAAACGCCCGATAGTTAACCTTCAGTAGCCTCGCCATCTCCTTTGCATAATCATCGAATTTAGATTCGTCACCCTGCTCACAGAAAATGACCAGTTGCTCGCCGCGCCCGACGGCCGAACAGCGTCCAAAACGACTGGCCAAAGCTTCTGCTTCGTCTAGGTTTATGCGTAACCCGTAGATCTTGGCGATTCGCTTCGAGCGGCCGGTGACAACCAGCATTCCATCTTCGTCCAGATATCCGATGTCGCCAGTGGGCAAACGTCCCCGCAATCCGTCCCCTCGTTCGAGATCGCCGCGCTCGGTAGCATATCCCATCATGACATTCGGACCGACATACACCACTTCACCTCGAATTTGATCCTTTCCCGACCTCGACATCGTTGGGACCTCTATCTCCACTCGCCCTCCGGATACGGGAATCCCAACAGAGCCGATTTTTTCGGGAAGTCGATCTGGAGGCATGATGCTGATACGAGCCGTGGCTTCCGTTTGACCGTACATCACGAAAAACCGACCTCTTCGCTCCCGCATGAACTTGGAGTACTTTGAAATCAATTCGTTGGCAAGCTTCCCACCCGCCTGGGTCATGACCGATAGCGTGGGAACATCGAGTTTTTCCAGATTCAGCCGCTCGAAAATCTGGTAGCTGTACGGAACGCCGGCCAAGCTCGTGCAGTGTTGTTCCCGGAACAAGCGCCAGAAATCCGCTGACATGAGCCCTTCGTCGGTCAGGGCAACACTCGCGCCAGCGTACAGATGACTGTTCAAGACCGACAAGCCGTATGAGTAATGTAAGGGAAGACTAGTGATCGCTCGCTCGTTCGGGTCGATGGCGAGTCCCTGGGCGATTGAAGATGCATTTGCGGCAACGTTGCGGTATGAAAGGCGCACGAGCTTCGGACTTCCTGTGCTCCCGGAGGTGGAGAGCAGGAGTGCCAGGTCCGGATGAATTGGCCGGTACGATGCAGCGTCACGTCGTACGACTTCAGACGCAAGGGCCTCGGCGTCATCACCTTCGACACGCCTCGGGCGAAGCAGGATTTCGGGACAATATGCATCGACGAGGTTCTCGATCACCGTCTCATCCCAGGCCATATCGAGGAGGAGTACGCTGTGGCCGGCATCTAACGAGGCCAGGTACGCCACCACCGTCGACAGGTCGTTCCGGCACACGCAGAAAACCAATGCCTTTTCGGCCATTTCCAACTCTTTTGCCTGGCTTGCTACGGCCGAGCTGAGATCACCGAATGTCCAATGGGTCCCGGTCAACCCATCAACGAGGGCAACGCGGTGTTTGTCGACCTCCGGGCGATCCCAAAACCGATGCTTCGCATCTACCATCAGATGAGCATACCGCCATCGACACCGATCACTTGTCCGGTGACATATCGGGACAGATCCGATGCCAAGAATAGGATCACGCCAGCCACGTCACCCGGCATGCCGATCCGGCCCATTTTGATGCTCGCCAGCCGTTCCTCGTATTTCTCTTCCGGAAGTTGAGCGGTCATGTCTGTCTCTATGAAACCAGGCGCGACTGCGTTGACGCGAATGTTCTGGGGCGCCAACTCCTTGGCCGCGGACCGCGTGAGCCCGATTACGGCAGCCTTCGACGCACCGTACACCACTTGCCCTTCGTTGCCAGTAACGCCGATGATCGATGACACGTTGATGATCGAGCCGGATTTCGCGCGTGACATCAATCGGGCCGCTGCCTGTAAGTTATAGAACGCACCGAAGGTGTTGATCGCAAAAGTCTGCTGCACCACCTCGTCCGGAATCATGCCCAGCAAGGCATCTTGCAGGATGCCTGCGTTGTTCACCAGCACATCCAATCGCTTGTGTCGGCGGAAGATTTGCTGGTAGACGTCACGGATCTGCCCTGGATCGGCAACGTCACATAGGGTGCCCCACACTTCCGTCCCCGAGGCGGCCTGCAGCTCGTCCACCCGCTGATCGAGCAAGGCCTGGTCGGTATGGCCGTTCAGAATAACCACGGCACCCTCGGCGCCAAACCGTTGTGCGGTCGCCCAACCGATACCCCGCGTGGAACCTGTAACGAACGCGATCTTTCCCTCAAGCATCAAGCGACACCCCGTACTTGGCGATAATCTCGCCCGCTTTCACAAAGCCGCTCATGTCTATCACGTCTTCTGTCGAGAGCATGATGTCAAACGTCACTTCGATCTCGTTCACGAGATGCATGTGGGCCACCGAGTCCCATTCCACGATCCCCTGATACTTCAGAGCTTCGAAATCCGTAGCCATGGGAATACCGAGTGCCTGGCTGAAAGCATTTTTGAGTTTGTCCAGATTGTTCATTACACAGTTCTTGGAGTGAGGGAGTCACCGCGTGTAGGTTAGAATCTGCGGTCGATTCTTCAACCGGGCCCTCGAGTGCCCGACCCAATAAACTTCTCCATGGTCGCCTGGCCAGGCTGACTGATTCCTTCCCGTCTTACCAACTGGGCCGCGGTCATCGCGAGAATCCTCAGGTCCAGCAGGAAGCAGCGGTGGTCAACGTACCAGACATCGAGCGTGAACTTTTCATCCCAGCTCAGGGCATTGCGTCCGTTCACCTGTGCCCAACCCGTGATGCCCGGCTTGACCGCATGCCGACGTGCTTGCGCCGGACTGTAGCGCTGGAGATACTCCATGAGGAGCGGCCGCGGCCCCACCAGGCTCATGTGCCCGAGGAGAACATTCCACAGCTCCGGCAATTCGTCGAGGCTGGTGCTTCGCAAGAACCGGCCAAATGAGGTTAGTCGGTCGTCATCCGACGACGCCATCCCATCAGGGTCGCCCTCCTTTTCGCCGATCATGGTCCGGAATTTGTACAAAGTAAAAGAGCGGCCCTGAAGCCCCGGCCGTACCTGCCGGAACAGCACCGGGCTACCGAGCCGCAGCCTGACCAAGACCGCAACGCCGACAAACAGCGGAAACCCAACCACCAAGGCCAGGACGGCAACGACGACGTCGATTACACGCTTGACCAGTCCGTAAATCACGAGCGGGCCAACCCTGCAGCTCGAATGGACCAGCGTGACACCTCGAAGAGATCTTCCAACGATATTGGGGCCGGCCCGCCCGTCGCAATCGCCGAGAGCCAGGCTTGGACCTCGGCTCGGTGACCCTTATCCATCTTTCTTCTACCACGCCAAGGCCGCCACTTCCCGACGCCCCACCCCCGCAGGCGCCGCCAATTGTCAATCACGAACGTCTTGCCGTCGAAAAATGCTTCAATCGTTTCCTTCGGAAAAGAACGGGCGCCGTTCGCCAAATAATGCACTACCGCGGTGGAGCCGTCGTCGAACGTCAATGTGATATGTGCAGTATCGTCAACTGTGCGGCCCGCGCCGTCGCGCGCCGTTGTGACGTGTACGCCGCTGATCGGTGAGGCAACCATGAAGCGGACGAGATCAATGAAGTGACAGGCCTCACCCACGATCCGCCCGCCCCCCACCTCGGGGTCTTGAATCCAGTGGTCACGTGGAATGAATCCGGCGTTCACGGTAACGATGAGTGACAGCGCCCCCACTCTTCCTCGCAGCAGTTCCACCGCCTGCTCGGCGAGCGGAGCGAAGCGGCGATTGAATCCCACAGTAAGGAGCCGGTTTGTCTCCATAGCCGCCGCATTCAGCTCCTCGAGTTCGTGTTGGCCCAGCGCCAAGGGCTTTTCAACAAACACGTGCTTGCCGGCCTGGAGGGCCCGCAGAGCCAGCTTCGCATGATCGTGATGTCGCGTCAGCACATAGATCGTATCTATCGCCTCATCTTCGAAGACGGTAGCGAGATCTGTGGTAACCGTTTCACAGCCAAACTGCTGTGCGGCCAGGGCGGCGCTCGTTCCCCCGGCGGAGGCTATGCTGCGGAACCTCACCCCCGATGATCTCAGCAACGGGAGGAGCGTGCGCAGGGCAAAGTTCCCGGCTCCGATGATGCCCACCGTACTGGGAGACGCTACGGGAGAAGGGGCGGTAGTCCGGACTATCGTACGGGCGGCGGCCGGTGCCCCCTTCTCCTCGTCACCGTAGGTCAAGACGACGGCAAGGCTAGGCTCGGTACCTGCGATAACGTCGTATGCCGACGACGCGTCGTCAAAGGCAAAGCGGTGTGTGATGAGCGGCAGCGGATCGATCCTCGAGTCCGCCATCAACGCCAGCACGGCCTCGAAGTTCCTCTGTTCGGTCCAGCGAACAAAGGGGAGCGGGTAGTCGTGTCCCTTTTCCTCATAGAGGGGGTCGTAGCGACCGGGGCCATAACTGCAGGAAACGGCGAGGAAGAGTTCCTTGCGATAGAAGTCTTCCCGCGCCAGGTTCAAGCCGGTCACACCCACGAGCACGAGCCGCCCGCGTTTTCTGCTCATGGTGGCAGCCTGGTGCACCGGCTCGTCAGACTTGGAGGCGAGCGTGAGAAGGACTGCGTCGGCTCCCACCCCTCCTGTGCGTTTCAACACCCGGGTTGCGACGTCACTGACGGACCCGTCGATGACATCCGCACCGAACTGTTCACCCAAACGGAGGCGGGAAGGATCGGGATCGATCCCAATGATTCGGCACCCGTTGGCGCGGAGAAGTTGAACGGTAAGAAGCCCGATGAGGCCGAGGCCAAATACGACTACTGTCTCTCCCAGGGTTGGTGCTGCCAATCGGATTCCCTGCAGGCCGATGGAGGCCAGGGGTGTGAACGACGCGGCTTCGAAGTCCACATTCTCCGGAATCTTCGCCGCGATGGTGTACGGTACGCGGACGTACTCCGCGTGCCAGCCGTTGGAGACCACTCTGTCGCCAACCGAGAATGCGCCTGCTCGTTCGCCCGTATCCACGACGATGCCGGCGTTGCAGTACCCCAGAGGTATCGGCGCTTCGAGTTTGGCCCGGACGGCACCGATCGTGGGACCAATACCGTCTGTACGCATCTTGTCGATCACCTGACGGACCTTGTCAGGTTGGCTTCGAGCTTTACCCACGAGACTGGACCGACCGAATTCGAGAAGCATCCGTTCGGTACCGGCGGAGACAACCGTGGCCCGGGTCTCCACCACGAGGTTGGGACCACTGGCGGAAGGCACAGGCACGTCGACGATAGTGGTCTCACCCGTATCGAGACGCTGCAGGAGTTGTTTCATCCAGCTGGAATCCTCACACGAGATGGCAACCTAAACGGCCCCTAACCGCACGTGAATTCTGTCACCACACGCCGCTCAGACTCGGTGCTCAAGTTATGTCGGACATGAATGAAACGGGAGGGCACTCGATGGCCGTATTCCGCTGAAAACCAACCGAGAACGTCGTCGTCCTGTGCCGAGTCCACCCGGCAACCCACATCGACCGTTGCTGCCCCCGGACTCGCGTCTGGATGAAGCAGCCAGGTGACCTCCATGGCCTTCGCGGAGCCGCGCAACACCTCATCTTGCACACGGACGCGGTCGCGGCGAGCCTGGACGACCCGTCGCGTCTCTCCCCGTGCCTCGGCTTCGATCAACACCACACCGTCCTCGAAACTGGCCCTTACGATTCGTGCTGATGGCCACACGAACCAGAGGAATCGCGGGCCGCGAATTCCGGGTTCTCGGCCGTCAACCAACGGTCCGTTGTGTACCCGTGCAGCGGCGAGTCCGTTTCGCCAAATGCCCGCTCTGTTGTAGGCGTATGTACCCGGATCCACCACCAATTCGCCGCATCCCATGCGGATGTCGAGATGCAGGCAGTCCGAATGTCCGGGGCGGGACCGATACTCGCCGGCACGGAGGAACACGGCCATCTTGCCGACTCGACCCGCCGCCCATCCGGATCGTCCCGTCCGCACCCCGTCCCCCAGGGCAGGACCGACCGGAGGAGATGCTACGTCGAGCCACGCCAACACCTCCATGTCCATCTTGAGATTCGCGGGGTACGGGTGGCAGAACATCGCACACACCGAGGTGAGAACGGGGCGAAAGTCCCGATATGCAGCCAAGGTAACGGGATGGACGAACGCTCCGTCATTCGGACCGTGATTCGGCACCTCTCCGGTTTCCGGGTTGATCACCGAGGCGAGGAGGTCGACGGCCGCTAGGAGCCGACTCACCGCCTCGGAGGCAAGCCGGCGACCTACACATCGCAATGCGCGCTCCGCAATCACGCATTGATCCAGCGCCAGCCGCATGTACGTAAAGGAGTGCTGAACGTACCAGCCATCGTGAGCGAATTGCTCCGTAACGAGACGGTCCAACAGGGACGCTCCCCGCCGAAGCCACTGGTCCGCTTCGGGATGTTGCCCACGGAACCGGACACCCAACACGACGAGTCCGGCGGCCTCCGAGATCGCGTGATTGTTTCGCTGCGAGAGGGCATATCCGATCGCGTCCGCGATTCGTTCCCCAGATGCCGCAAGTATCTCCTGGAGCTGTGTCCGGGCTTCCGGGGTGTGCGACGGAGCCTCGGCAAGATTCGCCTCGGCATACAACAGGGCAACTGCCCGGATGGCGGTCTCTTGGCCGCAAGACCAATGCGCACCGAGAAACGGCGGGTTTTCCGCAACCCACTGTTCCAGTCGCTCATGGAACGCCGCGGCAAAGCGATCGTCACCTGTCAGCAGAAACCCGCGGATCAAGTCGTACGCCCAGGCAAAACGAGCGGGCTCCCACAGGTCCTTGATGTCTCCCATGGGTGGGAGATGTCGGACCTTCCACCAGACCGCCGTGGACGGCCACACGCAGCCTCCCAACGGCTCCCGGTGCCAATCCTGAGCCCGATCCGGAAGGCGGCGCCAGTCCCAGCGGAAAGCTTCGTATTCGCCCCCAATAACCCGCTCCGCACGCGACAACGCGACGGTCCGGTCGGTGCTCTGCGGAAAGCTCGCTCTTACCGCCGTCCACGGCTGCCCCGAGCTTCCCGTCAAACGAGATACAGGGTAGGCCGGTATGCGACGAAAGTGCCCGATTCGCCGTCGAAGCTCGTGAATGCATCGGAGGGTCAACGCACGCCACCCAAAGGTCCTGTAGAGCGTCAGCGCAGCTTCCGGCCAAAGCCGGACGGGCATGATCACTTGCTGTTTGACGGGCTTTTGATTAAGGGATGAAGGACGTGGTCGAGTCGCTCAGCCAGCACGGCACGACTGTGCTCACTGCGGACCCAACCCCGCGCAGACATCCCCATGGATCGGCGTTTTTCAAGAGGCTGGTCCGCAAGTTCGACCACGGCGTCGGCGAGTGCCTGCGGTGAATGGTCAGCCGTCTGCACCCCTGCCCCGGCCTCGCGCACCAACGTCGCCACCTCCCCCGGGACGTTGCAGACGATAGGGAGGCCTGCCGCACAATAGTCAAAGAGCTTGTTTGGACTCACGCCGAATTCGAAAAGCGGAGACTCACAAAGAACCATCAAACCGGCATCGACGGAGGCAAAGAGGGGAGGTATGTCGCGTCTCGGCACGGCGTTCCGAAATTCTACATTTACGAGTCCCCGCCGCTCTGCTTCTGCGACGAGGGAGGCCTTCGACGGGCCGTCCCCAACGAGCAGGAAACGGACCTTATGCCTTTCCTTCAATAGCTCGGCTGTATCGAGGACGACATCAAGACCATTCGCAGGACCGTGTGCTCCTGCGTAGACCAGCGTGAAGCCATCTCGCGATGCTCGTGAGCCGGGTGTGAAGGCATCGACATCAACACCATTTGGGATGAACACGACCTTCTCCTGCGGTACGCCGAGGCCACGCAGATGATCCCCCGTCCCGCGGGCGAGCACGATGATCCGCACGGCTCGACGATACAGGTAACTAGCGATCTTTTTCAAGACATAGTAGGCCGGACCCTTGCGGCTTCCCACCGCGACGAGGCTTTCCGGCCACAGGTCGCGAACCTCAAATACGAACGGTACACGTAGCCTCCGTGCCAGCCGTTCAGCGGCCAGGGCGGCTAATAATTGAGGGGACGAGCCGATCACGACGTCGGGTCGATTGTTGCTGAAATCATGGCGCAACACCGACCGGCCGAACGAGATCCAATTCCACGCGCGGTGCCAGTCGTTCCCGTCGTAGGCGGCGGCCCACAGCCAGAGGAAACCCACGCGGTCCAATCTTTCCGCGATGGCGTCCCGGTTCGACGGGCTCTTACGGCGAGTGTAGCGGCGCGTCAGCAGATGAAAGTCGGAGGCCGCCACCGTGACTGTCCACCCAAGGCGCACAAGCTCACGACCGACCTCGAAATGCCGAGTGCTGCCACCCTCACTTGGGCTGTTTGCGAACTGGTTCACCCAGAGCACCGAGCGGTGTAGAGGGGTGTCAGCTCCCATGGACATCTCCTCTTGGCGGTTCACCGAAAGTACTCGTCGAGACAATAGACGCTTGCCTCCCATAGGTAACGCACGATTTGTCTGCTCTTGAACAGACCGGTCGTAGCATGTTCGCGATGCGTTACCTCGAACCTCGGATCGTAGACCACACGAAGCCCAAGGCGTCGAACCGTTTCAGACACTGTAATCTCCTCACCGAACATGAACACACCGTGTTTCAGACTACCTCCTTTCTCGAAGTACTGCCGATGAAACATGATAAAGGAACCGTGTGGGGCGTAGATGGCTCGTGGCCGTATTCCGCCGAGGTCGAACCCGCGTACTACAGTTCCCCAAGCGTCCCGACCTAACCCACCGAGCTTGTCCTTGAGCTGAGAAAATACTGCGTACGCCAGGAACACTGGGTAGTAGCGGAACACCCAAGTGTAGAACCAGATCCTCATTCGCCTCGGTCGGCGGACGAGATGGGGATTTTGATCGGCGCCCGTGACCGTAGAGTAGATCGCCGGGGCTAGGACCGCCGGCGAATCACCAGGGTACAGCGCTAACAGCCTCGCCACGAAATCCGACCCCTTAAGCGAAAGATCAGCATTCGAAACAATTACCCAATCCGGTAGATGCGCTTCGTTAAGATGATGCCGCAGTCCCCACTCCGCCCCACCGAAATAGCCAAGGTTGCTTCGCGGATTCAGCACATTCACACGCGCATCCTGCCTCGCAAGTTTCAACAAGGCCTCGTCGGACTGTTGATCGCCGCTGTTGTCGACAACAATCATTCGCACGAGGTCGCCTCGGTCCTGTGAGATGATATCCCCAACGAACGCTACGGTGTCTTGTTCGTTGTGATAGTTCACGCACAGAAAGAGGACGCTCGGGCCCTCGTCCACAGCAGTCATCTCTTTCGCTCTCTCCAGTCGCTATGCATCAGCGCCGAAGTGGAGCGGCATCTTTGCCCACGACGCCGTGAAAGTAGCCCAGGGCGGTTTGCCTCAACTTTGCAATCCTCTGATCGTCGAACAGGCAGATGAAGGCTATGTTGTAGATTTTCGAAATGCACAGCTTCAGCAGCCACAGCGGGTGCTGAAAGAGAAACGCACGAGTCATGATGACGTGGTTCCGACCCTTGTAATAATGCCTCTCTGGAGAATGAACGCTGGTTTCAATAACAAAACCCGCAATCCGGTGTCGAGCCCTCTCCCCTATGACGTGCGTCATGCCCGGCTTGCATGCCATGATCGTTTTGAAACCGTGCGAGGCAGCGCGAAGGCAATACTCGTGATCCACGTGGTCTATGAACAAATCGTCCCGAAAGGGGCCAACGAGATCGAAGACCTTCAGAGATATCAAGCTGCCAGAGGTAATGACGGTCTTCTTTGCCATCCACCGGAGCTCGTTTCCGGGGCAGCCGTACACAGGCCTACCGTCCTCGCCGCTGTAATTCGATCCAATGACGGCAATGAATTCCGGCTCATCCACAGCCTGATATGCATCGATGAGGGTTTCCACCATACAGTCACTGGGAACAGTATCTTGATCCAAGAGAAGGACCCATCGATACCCTTGGTCTCTGAGCCACCGAACGCCTTGGTTCAAGGCGGTGGCCACGCCAAGATTCTTTTCGTTTTGCAGTAAGTGAATGTCTTCGCACACCGCCAAACCGGCCAACATCCGGCGCACGGATTCGCTGGACGCGTTATCGACGATTACGGTTTGGGCAACTTGCTTGCTGCACGCACGGGCCCGCACCGCGAACTCCTGGTCTGGTTGCCAGGTTACAACGATCGCGCCGACATCCCCCTGCCGAAGTGGGTACTGTTGCATTGGTCGAAAGATCATTCAATGTAGCTCACGTCGCCACGTTCGACAAACTGAGCGGAGCTACGGGTTTTCTGTACACATCCTCAAGAATTTCTATCCGGACGAAGCTGAAGAAGCCGCGGCGGAAGTGATCTTCCCCCGAAAAAGTGGACACCCAGTTAGGTCTCTTTCAGATTGAGGGACCAGGAGGTGTCTAATGGGAGCGACACGACGGAAGTTCAGTCGGGAATTCAAGCTGGAGGCGGTACGC
>SDBV01006546.1_pt1 | contig 16126 bp, 21 predicted proteins | sample 2277081 | NCBI WGS metagenome assembly SDBV01 (sample SAMN10402039, study PRJNA504765) | marine sediment metagenome | isolation source: marine sediment core GS10_PC15, 223 cmbsf | place: Arctic Ocean: Southern Knipovich Ridge | collected 2010
ATTTCTCAAAAAATGAAGAATACAAAATTTGGCAACTAATGTATGATGCTATTCCTCCTAACCATCTCTCTGAAAAGGCTAGAGAAAAAATAGAATTATGTAGAGTTTTATCTAAACGTCTAAGAAAACAATAACACTTGAAAGTAAAAATGGAAGAAACAAGAAGTAGAAAATTTCAGAAAGAATTTGGAGAAGTCTATACTCCAGATCACATAGTCATAAACTCAATTAACAATATTAATAAGGAGAAATTGGCACTACTCTCTAAATTTTGCGATCCTACTTGTGGAACTGGTGGTTATCTAGGAGAGATAATAGGAATGCTTATGAATCATCCTTTATGGAAGAAAACATTTCCAAATAGGAAAAAGAGATACAATTATATTTGTGAAAATAATATATATGGGATGGATATACAAGAAAAACAAGTGCTACTCATAAAAAGATTATTAGATCCTGAAAATAAACTTAATCTTAATATCAAAGTAGGAGACGCTACAAGAGATAACAATGCTACAGAAGACAATTTTGGAGATATTAAATTTTATTGGGTTGGAGGCAATCCTCCTTACAACAACAATTTAGATAAAATAATTATTAGAATATGGACTAAATACTTAGAGGTTAATGGATCATTTGGTTTTGTTATGTCAGCAAACTGGCCGCTTCAAACAAAAGGTAAAAGATTTGAAAAGTTTCTAAAAAAAAAGGGACTTAAGAAAATTGATTTTTTGCCGTTCTCTACATTTCCAGGCGTTGATATAGCAACAATGCAATTTCATTGTGAAAAAAATTATAATGGGAACATTAAGATAAATGACATAGAAGTAGATAAAAAAAGTAAAATACACAACTTCAGACAGATAGAAGACAAGAATATCTTTGATAAAATTGGAATTTTAAAAAAACTACAACTGTATAAGGGCAAAAACGAAACATTATCTCACAACGAACCAAAAGAGACTGATGATATAAAATTTAAAAAAGATGAAATCTGTAAAACACCTATGCTGAGTCGGCTCAGCGGAGGAAAAGGTGATGAAGTCTATTATATACGACTACCTGTTAAAACAAAAAAAATAAACAAATTAATTTTTCCTAGAGGAACAGCATCTTATAATTCTAAAAAAAGACTTCAAGATCTAACTAGGCATCCAGTATATAATAAATATATTGAACATGATATCCATATATCAAAAGGAATTGTATATTTTGAAGTTCTTTCGAAAAAAGAAGCTGATGTTTTACAATGGTATTTAATGGAATCAAAATTTGTTAGATATCTATTTCTCAGATACAATGTTATGTCAGAATTAACAAAAGGATTTGTAAGTAATATCCCAAAAATACCTTTAAATGGATCTATTGATAATGATAATGATTTATACAAATATTTTGAATTTACAGAAAAAGAGATAAAACATATTGGAAGAATGATATATGAATGAAAATACTGCATATCTAGAACAATCATTTTTAAAATGCGAAAATCTAATTTCAGAAGGGGAATATGATATCGTTATTGAAAATGAAGACTTATTCTATAAAAAATATGTTGTTCCTTACGAAATGGAAACTACTCTTGATATATTCGGAGATCCAATGACTTTAGAAGAATATTTTAATTTTGATAATAAAAAAATTGTAGATTATGTTAGCGATTATCTTACGTACAAATGGTTTAAAGATGCAGGAGATTTAAGATATAAAGAATTTTCGATGGTATTAGAACCAATAACTACCGATATTAACTTAAAAAATATTCCTTTCATAGATTTTCTGTATTTTATTTCACCAGAATCAAAAAAAAATAAATTTACAAAAAATGCAAAATAAAAACACTTGACATATTGTAAAAAAATGGTATAATGCTGATATGAGTAATGATATAGAAGAATATTATGATCTTAGAGAAGAACATTTTGGTTGTATGTGTTCGTCAATGAATCATATTCTGCGACTGAGCCATTATCCTCCAAATCCAAAAAAACCAGATCCAGACTGTGATAATACAATTTTTCTTACTGGGATTTTTGAACAATGGAGGAACTACTGGTTCCCTGATAGACCGTTTGAATTTTTAGAATTTTTCAGGAAAACATATTGGAAGAATTTTTGGCATGCAACTTTATGGTCTAGATTTCCACTAGTCTTTGAATATATATTTAAAAATGAACCTATCGATGGTAGTGTATTAGATGCCATGGATTTTCAAGAAAAAGATCTTGATAGATTATATTTCTTTCTTGATCAAATTTCAGAAGGACATAGCGTAGTTGAGGATATAGATAAAACAGTTTGGTTACAAAGTTATGATGAACGATGGAAATTAAGATTTTCATATGAGAATATATTCGGAGATACAGATATTCCACCTAATTTTGGAGTAGATATACAATTTAAAAGTAGAAAATTTTTTGGTAGAATATGGCACGGATTAAAATATATTTTTGATTATAATGGTGGTAGTGAAATGTGTTTTGATATACAACCAGATGATGCTTACCAAATAAAAGGAATGATAATATATTACCAACAAATATTAGAAGAAATTGAAAAAAGACAAAAAATAAAAAGAGATGAAAGAAAGAAAAAAGATGAAGAAACTGGAAATAACACTGAATAATTGTAATGAATGCCCATGTCTTGTTTATTCTGATAGGTATTTCTTATGCGGACATAATGACGCAGAAGGAGATGTATCTATCTCCCCTGCTAAAGCAGGAAAAGGATTTCCTGAATGGTGTCCAATCCAAGATCAAAATCCAGGTGTAAGAGTTGGTCTAACAGCAATGATAGTCCGTAATGGAAAAATCCTCCTTGGAGAAAGATTTAATACAGAAACTGCTAATGGAATGTTGGCATATCCAGGTGGAAGAATGGATTATGGGGAAGATCCAGAAGATGGAGTCATTAGAGAAATATTTGAGGAAACAGGTCTCATAGTTAGTAAAGGGACTATGAGATATTTAACTTTTAAGAATGAATTTTTTCCAGACGAAAATAAACATTATGTAAGTCTTATTTTCGTTGCAACTAAATTTGAAGGCGAACCGGAAGTAAAAGAACCTGAAAAATGTAAAGGATGGGATTGGTATGATCCTTTTGATCTGCCAGAAAATACTTTTTGGGCAATTAAAGAAGTTATTGATGTTAATTTTGTATATGTTAAAACGATAATGGTTGTAAGCGAAAATGAATATGAAAGAGAGTTGGAAGGAATAAAAGATGAATAATCTGGATCCTACAGTCGCAAAAGAGTTACTGCTTAGAAATAAGTTAGGACCACTATCTATATTTTATAAACTTAATATTGGAGAAAAAGGGAAAAAAGGTAAAGATATAATATATACTATTAATATGCAAAACTTTTTTACATATCTTACTCAACCAAATTTATTTGGAGAAAAAAGTATAGAGATAAGAGATATACATTCTATATGTATATTCGGTAGTGTTCTTTATCGCCACATACCTATCCCTTTTGTTGAGCAAACAAAAATATATTCTAAAAAAGGGGATATTAAAGTTTGTAACACTCCTACTAAAGAGCTTTCTCGTCCAGTTCCTAATGACATAGATATATTGGTAATTCTTAATAAAAATGTTTTAAATGATGAAAAAGAAATTGTTGAAAGTGGCTCATCTGCTAAAAAGAAAAGATTTAATAAAAGAGTAGAACGTGGATATGGTGGAAGGTCAGTTCATTGGGATCCTGAAGAATCTGAAATCCCTCTTCATATCTGTTTTAGAACAGTTTCTCAATTCTTCAAAGGGATTAACAATAAAGATAGAATCGCTGAATATGTATCTGAGTTTGGATTGCCAATTATTGGCCAAAATAATTTTAATGAGGTACTCAAAAGAATAAAAGGTAATAAAAGAAGAGTGATGCATAGAATAAAATGGAAAATTACTAAGGAAGTTTGTTATTCTATGTGTACAAGCAAATGGTGGGTCAGATATTCTCTAAAAGATGAAAAAATAAGAAGAAATGCTAATGTTCCTCCAGAAATAGAAATTGAGAGTAATAGATTTGAACTTTTAGATGTATAAAATTAGAAGGAATAAAAGATGAAGAAAATTGATAAAGCAGTAGCAAAACATTCAGCGATGCTGGACAATATAAAAATCAGAAATCTTGAGCAAATCATTAGATCATTAGATACTGCTTTTGACAAAGGTAATGATTGTATCAATCCTCTTACAAAACAAGTGGTATTAGACAATGAATATGATGCTCTAAAAAGAGAATTGTTTGATCTTAGTCCAGATTCAAAAATATTTTCAACTGTAACATCTTCTGGTAAAAAAATAGATGGAGAAGTAGTTGTTCACGATCCACCAATGGGTTCTATTAATAAATGTAACGGAGAAGAAGATGAAAAACAAAAAACACTCTACAAGTGGTTTGAAGAGTGTCGCAAAATAGATACTGATATTAGAGGTCAAAAGTTCTATCCAGTCTGGGTCAAGAATTTTTTCTGTATGTCATACAAACATGATGGATTAGCTCTTTCATTAGAATATGAAAAAGGAAAATTAGTAAGAGCAGGGCTAAGATCTAAGACTGGAAAAGATGGTATCAATGTTACTGAAAAAACAAAATATATCAAAGACGTTCCTCAAAGACTTCCGGTTCCAATCACTTGTACAATAAGAGGAGAGGTTGAAACCTTTGTAAAAGAATTCAAAAGACAATGTGATCGTCTTGGCGATGATGCTAAAGCTAATCCAAGGGCACACACAGCAGGCTCTATGAACCAAAAAACAGCAGAACAAATGAAAGATAGAGGACTCCAATTCGTAGCTTATAATATCTTAAAACTAAAAAATCCTCCTTACAAGACGGAGATTGAAAGAGCGAAGTGGGCAACCAAAACATTGAAATTGAATTTTGTAAAAACAATCCCATTTACCGATGATATGTTAAAAGTTTTTGAAGATAAGCATAGAACTCTTAATTTTAAAGTAGATGGTGCTGTTATCTCTGTTAATAATTTAGAGTTACAAAAAGACCTTGGGAATACAGGAGATAGAGAAACAGGGAACCCAAGAGGGAAAATTGCTTATAAGTTCAAAGATGAAGTTAAGAAAACTGTTGTCAAAGATATTATTTGGCAAACAGGAAGAACAGGAGCATTAACCCCTGTACTTATAATTGATCCAATTCAGTTAGAAGGAACAACAGTTCAAAAATGCACTGCTCATAATCTTGGTATAATCAGAGATAATAAACTTGGAATAGGATCAGAAGTAGAGATTATTAAATCTGGAAAAATTATTCCAAAACTTTATAAAGTAATTAAAGCTAAAGGAAGTGCCAATACTCCATTTAATTGTCCTTCATGCGGAAGTGATCTCATTGAAGATGACAATCATGGTATTTCTTTATCTCTAAATTGTAAGAATAAAACTTGTCCTGCTCAGAATATTAAAAACCTTAATCATTTTCTCACTGTTCTTGGAGTGAAAGGTATTTCTGAAAGTACAATCACAAAGCTTATAGAAGCTGGTGTTCTACAAAAGAGGTCAGATTTTTATACATTATGGTTCGATAAACTCATTAAAAGTGGATTTACTGAGAGAACAGCAATTTTAATTGATGCCAGAGTTCAAATGATTAAATCTCCAGAAGCTACAAAAGATAATAAAAAACTTATAAGTATGATTATGGATGCTCATGCTAATCCAAAGAAAATTCCAATGGCTAAATTCATTGCTGCTTTTGGAATGGATGGAGCAGGAAAAGAAGTGGGACGAATTTTGACAGAAAAGTATGGTGATTTTGACAAGATTAGAAATCTATTTACTGCAGAACTAGAGAGAATAGACGGAATTGGTCCAATTACCGCCAACAGCGTTCACAACTTCTTTAAAGATAATAAAGAAGAAGTTGATGCTCTTCTAAAACATATCAAATTAGAAGCTCCTGTTGTTGTTAACGGTAAATTCAGTGGTAAGAAATTTGTATTATCAGGCAGTTTAGACGGTGGAAAAAGTTTTTGGAGAAAAGAAATTGAAGCAAAAGGTGGAGAGATTAAAAGCAGTGTCAGTAAGAAAATTGATTTTTTAATTGCTGGAGATGGCAGCGGAGCAAAAAGTTCTAAGGCAAAAGACTTTTCAATCCCAATTTTAACTACTGACGAATTAGAAACAATGTTAAATGGTTAAAAATTCGTTTAATTGTTTTTGATTATTATCTTTTTTCCCATATTTTTTATGGAATTTATTATGGCAATTTCTACACAAAGTTATGCCATTGTTTAAATTTGTTCTTAATTCTTTATTTTCAGCATAATTTTTTATGTGATGAGCATTTAAATTCTTTCCTGGTGTTGAACATTTCTGGCACGTATAATTATTATTTTTATATGTTTGTAATCTCCATTTTTTATAACCAGTATATCTTCTATCATGATTTCTTTCTTCATCTGTTATATTGTGATTATAATTACCATGATTTTTTCCAGAATTCTTTTTTATGCCACATTCATAACATCTCCTGCCTTGTTTAAATTTATCAAATGTTATTATAGATTTATCCTTACAAGAGCATTGATACTTCATTTTTATATGACTATTTATATAAGTATTCTCTAATAAAATGCAATTATTATCTTTAAAATATTTTTTAACATATTTATATGAATGATTAAATTTATTAGCTAATTTTTTATAACCACATTTTTTACATCTTCTACCTTGTTTAAATTTATTAAAATTTGTTTTATATTCTTCTCCGCAATTACACTTATATCTCATTTTAATTTTACATCCTTTATACTCTTCTTCCAGCAACTCACATCCCCGCTCCTTAAAATAATTTTTGACATATTCAAAAGTTAATTTCTTCATTTTTTCTCCACAAAAAAAGAGTAAATTTAATCCCTGAGACCCACCAAAGGGAAAAAATAATACTCTTTAATCTATAATTATATTCAAAATACTTAACTTGTGGGTCTCAAGTATTTTTGCTTTCTATATCTATTATTTCGACATTTTCTTTAATAATCCTTTAATTTTTCTGAAAAAATGATTGAAAGTGAATAAAAATATGGTATAATGAATAAAATGAATTAAAAATAGGAGAGTAAAAAAATGAAAACAACGTTAATAACATTGATATCGCTAATAATTCTTTTCTGTAGTGGATGTGAAGAACCTTTAGCATTAGAACCAAGTGTGTCTCCAGCTATAAAAGAAGCTCAATTAAAAGAAATCTCAATATCTAATTTTATAGGCAAGGACTTTGAAGATATAAGAAGCATATTCAAAATATACAGTCTCCCTGTCCCTACTAATAATATGTATAAAGGGTATAATGATTCTAAATATATTAAAGAAATTATGATAAAAATAAAAAATAACAAATTAACATTTATTACTATATGGTTAAAAGACACTTCAAAAAGAAATTTAGATTTTGTGGAAAAGAATATAAGAACAGAATGTAGCATTTATAATATCAGAGAAAATAAAAATTTGTATAGAGACTGGCACAATCCGTTAATAGGGAGAGAGTATGGAACTGAATTCGTAGTCACTTTTAATGAGGTAGATGTTAGTGTTATGATGTTATTGTCAAATGGATCTTCTGAAGCAAGAGAGGAATTGACTATTACTTATATTATCCTTAAATAGAAATCTGAAAGAAAGTTATTAAAATGAGTGATTATAAATATATAATAGATGTTAGGGAGCTAGAGCCTCCAATAGGTAAAACATATTATCATGTTGCAAGCGTTAGTCATTTATATTGTGACAGTGTAAAAATTAAACATGATTTTAGAGAGAAATGGGGAAGGACTAAAGAAGAAGCCGAAAAAAAGATGGAAGAGGAAATTAAGGAATGGATAAAATCTCAAAATTAAATTTTTGGAAAAGTAAGTGGATGTAATGATATTAGATGTAGAGATATTAGAAACTATGTTGAAAGGATAAAAAATGACAAAAATGGAAAAAGGTAAAAGATATAATATACAACCTATCAAGGGAGAAGATTATTCAGATTGTGAATTTGGGTTTGGAATTTATTTAATAAAAACAGTAGACGAACAATATTTTCAAACTTTCGGGAAAGAAACATGGTGGGATAGTGAAGGATTTAAAGTTGTGGAGGTTCCAGTTGGTAAGCGTCATTAAACATGAAAATGCTGTTTCGGTATCTGATGCTGATGGAGATATATATTTTCCCTGGGAAAGCTGGTATAGTACAAAAACAGCAGATGGATGGTATACAAAAGTACCAAATGAATTTTATAAAGATAAGTTGTTCTACCCATTAGAAGCAATATCTTATAATCCATGGGATGCAATAGAAAAATTAAACATAGAACATTTTAACTTTAAAAAAAGTGTCGAGTATACCTGCCCTCATAATGGATATGTTCATTATTGGTCTATTCCATTACTAATTTTTACAGATGATGTTCAAACCTGGACAGAAAAATACGTCGTTCAACGACATGAAAGATATTTTGATAAAGATTGGGTAAAAAGATTCTATCCTCTAAATACAAAAAATGGATTTCCATTTACTAAAGTACATAGAGCATTATTAGGACCAGGATTTTCAGAAAAATCAGTTATCAATGAAGGTAGAGGACATCTTTACGATACTTTAATTGCTTTAGATAATGGTGATTTTTTAGGTTCAAAAGTTTGGGTTTGGTTTAATAGAAAGAGATAAAATGGGTTGGAATTATAGAGTAATATATCATCCTTCTAAAATTCATAGAATAGGAAGTGAAGATATTCAAGAAGAAGCATATTATGCTGTTCATGAAGTTCATTATGATGAAGATGATGAGCCAAAATCATATTCTATTAATCCTATCATTAATGGAGACAGTATAGGAGTTTTGTACAATATTTTAAAAATGATGAAAAGTGGAGTAGGAAAACCAATATTAATTACAAAAAATTTTGAGAAAAAGATTGAAAGTGAAAGCCAAATATGATATAATGCTGTTGTGGTTAATAAATAAAATAATTGAAAGGAATTCAAAAATGACGAAACGAAATGACCTAGTAATTATCGACCCTCAAGATGACTTTTGCGAAGCAAGCGGGGCACTCTATGTTGGTAACGCAGAAAATGATATGATTAGATTAGCATCTTTCATCGACAATTATGGTGAAAAGATTTTTAAAATCCACGTCACTCTCGATTGTCACCATTTAATTGATGTGGCTCACCCCGCAATGTGGAGAAATGATAAGGGAGAGCAACCTCCATTCTTCACTATTATCTCATCAGAAGATATTATAAACGGAGTCTGGATTCCATATCGACCTGATCTTCGTCAAAGATTCATTGATTATTGTAAGGCTTTAGAAGATGGTAAAAGATACCCACTTTGTATTTGGCCTCCTCACTGCTTGATTGGTAGCAAAGGGAATGCAGTTGTTCCTATTCTTTATACTTCGCTTTTAAGTTGGGAAAGAAAAGTAGAACGCAACATTAATTGGGTTAGCAAAGGTAGTAATCCATTTACGGAACATTACTCTGCTGTAAAGGCTGAAGTTCCAGATCCAAACGATCCTACAACTCAGCTTAATACTCCGTTGATTGACGATGTTGGAACAGCCGACAAAATATATTTCGCAGGAGAAGCTGGAAGTCATTGTCTTAAAGAAACAGCAGTAGATATTGCTAATGGATTTGGAAATGATGAGTATATAAAGAAGATGACATTACTCACAGATTGCACAAGTCCTGTCACAGGTTTTGTTGATCAGCAAACTCAGTTTATTGCTGATATGGAAGTAAGAGGAATGCAAACAGTTTTATCAACAGATTTTTAAAGGGGGAGATTAAAATGACAAGCAGTACTTTAATTCAACACAATGTAGTAGGTCAGACTTTCGGATATTCAGCGGTAGACATTGATTATCTTTGCAAGCATGGGACAACAGAATATACATTAGTAACTCTTGTTGTAGATGAAAGTCCCAGTGTTTCTTCTTACAAGCAAGACATGGAGGCTTGTATAAAGAGAGCAATTGAAGCATGTAAACTTAGTCCACGCTCTGATTATTTGTTAGTTAGGGTTGTAGCATTCAGTAATGTTATGAGAGAAATACATGGTTATAAACAACTTGTCGATTGTGCTATTTCAGATTATGATGGTTGTCTTAGCATAGGTGGTGGCACTTTATTATATGACACAACTGAAGATGCTATCAATAAAACTAATGATTATGGAACACAATTATATAACAAAGATCTTGATATCAATGCAATTATCATCATCATAACAGATGGAGTAGATAATTGTTCAAATGGTGGGAGATCAAATGTAAAGAGTTCTCTCACAACTGCATTGAGAGCAGAGAAGTTAGAATCTATTCTTACCATCCTTGTTGGGGTAGGAGTAGGAGATTATACAGATGTAAGCGATTATCTTGATGAATTTAAAGATAAAGCAGGACTGACCCAGTACGTAGAACTTAAAGACGCTGACGAGAAAACACTTGCCAAATTAGCTGATTTTATTAGTAATAGCGTTTCAAGTCAAAGTCAGGCTCTCAATTCTGGTGGAGCAAGTCAACCCTTGCAATTCTAATTGATTGTTTCTTACTCACTTTTGTACTCTACCTATCTTTTTAAAAGGTAGGTAGGGTTTATTTTTTGAGGTATTTATGAGAAGTGATAGTGCATTTTATATAGGAACAACTCACAAAGTGTGTGAGGATTATGCAGTGAGTAGAGATGATATAATTGTTGTCTCAGATGGATGTAGCAGCTCACTAAACACAGATATTGGAGCAAGAATTGTTTGTGAGTGTATAAAACAAAATACTGAAAGACCATGGATGGAAGAAAAAAGTACTATGATGTGGGCTAATAAAATTTGTACTATACTAGATATACCAAAAGAGTGTTTAAATGTAACTCTTTTAACAGCATATAGCGAAGATGATAAAATTATTATTAAAACCATTGGAGATGGCAATATAATAATTAAAACAAAAGATGGGATTATGCATGTCCTCTCTATGAAATATGCTAGATCAGCACCATATTATATGAATTACACCTATTATAAAGAAAATGATAAAGACTGGGAGAATATTCCTGATAATAATTATACTGTTGAGCATTCCACAATAAAATACATAGAAGAAGATGATAGTTATTCCATAGAGACTCATCCTCCCCTGCCTGGAGAGGTAAGCTCTATGTTTGATATCCCTAATTGTGATTTTTCTTTATCCCGAAAAGGAAATAAATTATATATTAGAAAAAAAGATGTAGAATGGGTGGCATTAAGCTCAGATGGATTAAATTCTTTTCAAGAAAAAATTGTTACAGAGACATATTCTACAAGTGAGCCTGTTTGGTACATTAATGTAATTATACAATTGTTAAAAATAAATAATACAGAAGGAAAATTCGTTCAAAGAAGAATGAATAGATTCAAAAAAACATGTATTAAAGAAAATTGGTACAATACTGATGATGTATCTTTAGCAATTTTAGTTCCAGGTGATTAAATGGATGTAAGAGTAAAAGGAAGTAGTAAGTTCACTAGATTGAATAAAAGCAACTTCATCGCAGCAGGTGGTGAAGGACAGGTTTATGCTAAGAATAGAACTGTGTACAAAATATACATAGATAAAAAAAAAGCTATTCCATTTTCTAAGATCCAAGAATTATCTCTAATCACTGACAACAATATAATTAAACCTGAAAAGCTACTTTTAGATAAGAATGATATACCAGTTGGATATACTATGAAAAAAGTATCTAACACATATGTTCTTTGTCAATTGTTCCCAAAAGTTTTTCGAGATAGAGAAAATTTAGATAATGATACAGTTTTGAAACTCGTTCTCAGATTAAGAGAAATGATTGAGAATGTACATAATGCTGATATCTTAGTTGTAGATATGAATGAAATGAATTACTTAGTTGATAAAAGTTTCAAAAATATCTATGGTATTGATGTAGATAGCTACCAGACTCGCTCTTTCCCTGCTACTGCTATTATGGATTCAATAAAGGATCGACACACAACCAAGTTTAATGAATTAACAGACTGGTTCTCATTCGGTGTAATCTCTTTCCAGATGTTCGTTGGGATTCATCCATTTAAAGGAAGACATCCATCAATAAAATATCCACAAGATAAGGGTAGGGAAATGACAGAGAGAATGTTACAGAACATTCCTGTATTTCACAAAGATGTAAGATATCCTGGAAATGTACTTCCATTTGATATTATTCCACAAGCATATAGAGATTGGTTCAAAGCAGTATTCCACAGTGGAAAAAGAATGGCTCCTCCAACAGATGCTATGGAAGTTATATTTGTTCCAACTATTATTAAATCAGTGGCAAGTGATAAAGATTTTGATATTACAGAGATTTTTATCTACCCCGCAAATTTAATAGAGTATTTATCAGTTGATGGAATAAGAATTACCACTTTGAAAAATGATGATATATATCTTAATGATGCAGAAAATCATGGATTGATTGGAAAAGATATTGCCATTACTTCCCAAAATAATGTAATTTGTGGAGATATATATAATCACCAATTAAAATTACAAAATGTAAGTAATCGCAAAGATATTCCATGCACAATCGCGGCAGAAGAAACAATGTCATATAATGGAAGATTATTTGTTAAGAACTTAGGCACTTTTTCTGAAATAAACTTTTTGGAAATAGGAGATAACATTCAAGCGGTTCCTCACATTGTTGCTAATGTTATGGAAAATGCAACACAAGTTTTTCCTGGGACAGTTATACAAAATATGCTTGGAAGATTTATGGTATCTATTTTCCCATCTAAAGGATTACATTATCAAATCAATGTTGAAGAATTCGATGGGTATAAAATTATTGATGCTAAATATGATAATAAAGTCTTATTTGTTATTGGAGTTAAAAATGGAAAATATGATAAATTCATATTTAAGTTCAATCACAATTTTTCACAGTACTCATTAAGAAAAGAACAAAATATAAATTACTGTGGAATCAATTTTATTGTTTTAGATAATGGTGTGGTAGTTCATATCAATGAAGCAGAAGACCTGGAGTTATTCAGCAACAAAAAAGATGCCACAACAATAAGAGTTATAGATAGTGATACCATTGATGGGAATATGAGATTATTTAAAGATGGTGTAAATGTTTTATTCAGTAAAGGAAAAAAATTATATAGGATGAAAATGAGATGAGTAAAAAGATTATAGAATGCCCACATTGTGGTGGACAAAGATTAACATTCAATGAGAAATTTTCGATTCTACGATATTATACAATAGATGATAATAAACTGTATAAAACGGGGGACTCACATCCTAGTCTAGCGAGAAAAGAAGAAATATGGTTTAGATGTATAGAATGTAGTCAAAAAGAAGAATTTGAAGTTGATGGAGGAGAATGGAAAGCCACTCCTGAACAAGCAAAAGTAATTAGAGATATGATGATGGAACATCATCGTGCAGATATAACTGAGCATATGAGTAGAGAAATAAAAGAATATAATGGTTTATAATTGTAAAAAATGTGGTATCCAATTATATAATAGAAGCTTTGTTTATGATGGGTTGTATGGTAATTATTTTTGCTGCCGTAAATGTTATGATAAATATTATTATGAAAGAAAGAATTGGTTTTATTTTGATTTTTGGAAAGAAGCATCATGCTTGCCTCCTTATAAAAAACCAGTAGAAAAAGAAACAAGTAGATTTGAAATTATGGAAATATAATGAATAAAAGAAAAGAATATTTAATAACTATTTTTATAAAAAAAGCAACTATGTATTATTCAATTGTTGCTTCGCTCGAAAAATCTTTTGAGTTATTAAAAAACTCATATACATATGTTACAAATGAAGAAGTAAAAAAATTAAAAGAGAAATTTACAATAGAAGAATACATAAAAAGAATTTCCCCAGTTATAGATGAAACCTTCTCAGAAGAAGAGTTAAACGATGTCATTAAGTTTTATTCTACAAAAGCAGGTTCAAAATTATTTGATAAGATCTTTCTTAGCAAGATAGGATATGCCAGCAACAACTGGTTTTTAGAAATAGAAAAAGAATTTACAATAAAAAACGCAGAAAATCAAAAATAACGCTTGACAAATGGGTTCATTTATGGTAATATGTATAAATACCACACCTAATAGAGAAAGGGGTAAAGAGGACGTATGAAGATTCTAGAGAGCAATACCAAAAAAGTCTGTGTATCCAAACACTACAACTTTATTTTTGATAAAGAAACTGGATTCTTTATTAGATGGGGAGCAAAAAAAGAAGATGATCCAGATATGTCTCCAATTGGTCCTGAAATTCTTGATCTAGAAATCTCATCAGGTGGTGATTGTGCAGGAAAATGCCCATTCTGTTATAAGTGTAACGGAGTTGAAGGCGAAGAAACTCACAATATGACATTTAATGAATTCAAAACTATATTTGATAAAATGCCAAAGACATTAACACAAATTGCTTTTGGAATTATGAACATAACCACTAATCCTGATTTCTTTAAGATGATGGAATACGCAAGGGAAAATGGAGTTATTCCAAACTACACTTGCCACGGATTAGGTATGACTCCAGAACTAGCAGAGAAAACAGCAAAACTCTGTGGAGCAGTTGCGGTGAGCCTAGTTAATAAACAAAAGACCTATGATACAATAAAACTTCTAACTGACAGAGGAATGGAGCAAGTGAATATACATTATATGCTTAGCGAAGAGACCTATGATAGAGCTTTTAAGATTATAGATGATATCACCACAGACCCTAGATTAGAAAAATTCAATGCTATCGTCTTTCTACAATATAAATCAAAGGGAAGAAACCCAGATGGATTTAATTCAATTACAGATGTAGAAAAATATAAAAAACTAACAAAATATTGTGATGAGAAAAAAATAAGATATGGATTTGATAGTTGTTCAGCTCCCATTTACACAGAGAGCATCCAGGATGAAGAAAACAAAGAACAGTTGGAACAATATGTAGAACCTTGTGAAAGTGGGCTTTTTTCGAGCTACATAAATTGTAAGGGAAACTTTTTTGTATGTAGCTTCGCTGAAGACGAGGATGACTGGGTAGAAGGAATTGATGTTTTGAATTGCGACGATTTTTTAAAAGATGTTTGGTATCATCCAAGACTTATGAAGTGGAGAGAAAGGCTTCTTGGGAATAAAAGGAGTTGCCCAATTTATGATTTAAATTTTCAAAAAATATAAAGGGTTTCTTCTGATATAACAGTATTATATTTATAAGTACATTCATTTTTTAGAAACTTATAAGGAGAATATAATGCTATCACAACAAGAAGTTAAATTAAGATTTGAAAATAAAAATTTAGAGTTAATTTCTAAATATGAGAAAAGCTGTGAAAAAGTTAAAATAAAGTGTTATTGTAATAATATCTTTTATGCCTCTCCTAGAGATATTTTTAGAGGAAATACTTCTTCGTGCGGGTGCTACAATAAAGAAAAAATAGCAGAGCGATTTAGAAAAGATATTAAAGGTAAAAAATTTGGAAAATTAACTGCCATAAAACCAATAAAAAGTAATAAATATCAACAAATGGTGTGGTTATTTAAATGTGATTGTGGTAATGAAAAAGAAATCCCATTATCTTGGGTGACAAGAAAGGATAAAGGCATTAAATCTTGTGGGTGTTTGAGACATAGACCATCTATTAGGTGGAAAGGATATGGAGATATAAGTGGAACTTATTGGGGTTCATTACAAAGAAACTCAAAAAAAAGTACCTCTAAAAGAAGCAAAAATATAAAATTTAATATATCAATAAAAGACGCTTGGGATTTGTTCTTAAAACAAAATAAAAAATGTGCTTTAACTGGAGTTGAATTAAAATTTAATAGACAATATGCTAACAATCCTAATGGAAAAGAACAAACAGCTTCTTTAGATAGAATAGACAGTAATAAAGATTATACATTAAACAATATTCAATGGGTACATAAAATAGTTAATAAAATGAAAATGAATTTAAATGAGAAAGATTTTATCAATTGGTGTAAATTGATTATCGCAACTAATAATGAAACCTCATAGGAAATTTGGACTAAATATGCGTGATATAAAACTTTCAATTATTATAGTAAGTTGGAAT
>SDBV01006547.1_pt1 | contig 16120 bp, 34 predicted proteins | sample 2277081 | NCBI WGS metagenome assembly SDBV01 (sample SAMN10402039, study PRJNA504765) | marine sediment metagenome | isolation source: marine sediment core GS10_PC15, 223 cmbsf | place: Arctic Ocean: Southern Knipovich Ridge | collected 2010
ATCAAGTGTGAGGACTGCAATGGTGGAGTGTCAGAATTGCCAGCAGTTGGAGCAAGCGCTGCGTGACGCACGCGGCGGCATCGAGCATCTAGAGCACGGCCTCCGGCAGCAGGGATGCTGCGACGGACGCCATCACATGCGAGAGAGGAGGGCGAGCATGCGCCGGTTCATCATGGGCTGCATACGCCAACTGACCACCAGGAAGAAGGAGGAGGGCACACGGCTCGGCGACCTGACCGACCTGCAGGGACGCGAAGGCTCCGGCAGGTTCGTGGTGCAGGACACCGCGACTGGCAGTCGTCCCAGCGCGAGTCAGAAGCAGTTGAACATTCGCATCCAGAGCGCCGCCGCCGACATCGTGACGCGGCTCATTACAGCAGACGTCATTCATTCCCATCAGGCCGGACGGGTCGAGGAGATCGTGAGCGCCATGCTCCGGCGGAGCTTCGAAGGGGCCATGCTAGCCACGAAGGGATGGCAGGTAGCAGAGAAGACGAGCCACGCCTTCCACAAGGAGCTTAGGCTGCGAAGCGTGAACTGCACGGAGTGCCAAACAGATACCTCCGTGGACTGGTTAGCGTAGCAGCAGATCGAGGAGGAAGTCATGAGCACACCAGACAGCAAAGTCGAGTGTCAGTCCTGTGGCAGCAAGGCTACGCCCAACTTCGCCAAGAGCCTGCGTGAGGGCTGGCCCATGTGCTGCGGCCAGACCATGCGGTTGATGAACACACAGGCCGACATAGAGCACGCGGTCGGTGCGGCCATGGGCGAGGGCCTGCAGGGTGCGAAGCATCAGATGATGTTACCTGGCGACACGCTGCCGAAGTAGGAGGCAGAATGGCAACACTACATCACGCAGATGGGGATTGGGACAGCAGCGAAACGAAATGCGGACGCAATGTTGGCTGGCTGCATATGGAGACAGAGGATGTGGTCACGCTCTGTGAGGTTAAGGAGTTCGGGAGTCCCGCGAATCTTCGAGGTGACACCACTTGTAGAGATTGCGTCGAAGCTATAGAGGAAGAGGACTAGATGCCTACCCATACTTACAGCTGTCCACACCACGGCGACTTCGACGTCTCCGTGCCGTTCGACCAGCCCGTGCCGAAGCTGGACGCGTGTCCCGCACCCGCGCGCCGCGCCGCGCCGGAGGGCAGCCGGATGGCGACGTGCTACGCGCCGTCTCCATGGCAGCCGCCGACCGGCGTGACCTTCACGATCAAGTAGACCTGCGTAGGCAGGTGATCAGATAAAGAATCTTCGGAATAGGCCGCCAGACCCCTGTGCGTTTGGCGGCTTCTGCCGTTACTACATATGAGGACAGAGATGAAGACCACAACCGCCCAGCCACTCGCCAAGACGATCACCCGCTTCCAGTGCCGCATCTGCAGCACGCGGGTCAACGGCAGCAACGAGTGGGGCCTCCTACCAGAGGGCTACACTTGCTGCGGCGACCAGCGCTTCGACATCCTCGGCCACATCAACTACAAGACCACCCGCCGAACGCTTCGCACCGCCTGCGAAGGCACTTGCGAGACCTCAACCGCCGCCGCCTGCCGGTGCTCCTGCGGCGGAATGAATCACGGGATACGATCATGACGAGCCTACTGGCTGATCTGTCCATCCCGAAGAACAGCACCTACAGCGTCCGGCCCTGGGCCGACCGCTACAAGGAGACCGCAAGCCAACGGCGCGGCAACTTCGACGGCTACCCCTGCGCCATCTGCGGGCGCGACATCCCAATCAACACAGCGACGCGCTACGGCGGGATCATCACCACGGACGGTGAGTGGACGACCGACCCAGACCACCCCGACAGCCAAGGCTGGCACCCTGTCGGCAGCGCTTGTCACCGCCGGTTCAAGGAGGCAACATGAGCCAGCCTGCCAAGGAGATCGCACCGCGCATCGATGCTCACCTCAAGCGGTTCGAGCGTGATCGGAAGATCAATGCGGAGCGATTCTATGAGTCCTACGCTACCGGCAAGCGCGAGAGTTCTGGCCACCCCTATTACAGCGCTGGGGCCTGGGCCTCTGGTCGCTGGGTATCGGTCGTCTACATCTCGTACCAGGGCCACACCAACCTCACCCGCGATGATGCCAGTCGATACCTCGACTGGTTGGATGTGGGGAACGTCGGCACGCACTTCTGCATGGAGGCGAAGAGGTAGTATGAAGGCATGGAATGGAAGGCCGTAAAAGGCAGTCTGCTACCGACGCCATGCGAGGCGGTCGAGGCCACTCTGGACTGCGTCGAGATATTCCGGCGCGAGCAGGTCGCATGGCTGGTCTACTTCGGTATTGTAAAGAGCAATGACGACGACAGTAGTGAACCGCTATCACCTGAGCCTGCGCCGCCGGAGCAGTGACGTCTACATCGGACGTCCTAGTCCCTGGGGCAATCCGTTCGCCATCGGGCGTGACGGCACCCGCGCGGAGGTCATTGAGAAGTACCGCGCGTGGATCACCGGCGATGATCGTGTAGCTGTGGCCCTCCGGCGCAACCTGCGCGTGCTGCGAGGCTACCGGCTGGTCTGCTACTGCGCGCCCGCCGCGTGCCACGGCGATGTGCTCGCCGAGCTTGCAGATGGCGGGGCGGCGTGATGCAGGTGATCACCACCGAACGCATACCGATCAAGCTCTGGTCGCCAGGCGAGATCGATCCCGACGACGATAACGTCCTCCAGCAGTTCCGCAATCTGGCCAACCATCCGTTGGCCGTCAAGTGGGTTTGTGGCATGGCGGACTTCCACTACGGCTACGGCATGCCCATCGGTGGTGTGCTGGCCACGCAGGGCGGCGTGATTCCCTACGCGGTCGGACTCGACATCGGCTGCGGGATGATCGCGGCGGAGACGACGCTCGAAGCGGCTCGATGGAACAGAGAGCAGTACCTAGAGCTACGCCGGAACATTCATGCACTCGTACCCGTAGGACAGAAGCACCACGACACGGCACAGGATTGTTCTCTGCTCCGCGAGTACCAGCACGGCCCAGTCGTCGCTGGCCAATGGGAGCGGGCGCAGTACCAACTCGGCACGCTCGGCGGCGGCAATCACTTCATCGAACTGCAGGCAGCGCCGGACGGTCGCCTGTGGATCATGCTGCACTCCGGCAGCCGCAACATCGGCAAGCAGGTGTGCGATCACTACCACAAGATAGCGAAGCGGTACATGCAGGACTTCGCTAGCGCGATCCCCGACCCAGAGCTATCGTTCCTTCCGAGGAGCGTGCCGGAGCATGACATGTACCTGACCGAGATGCGGTGGTGCATGGCCTTCGCCGAGGAGAGCAGGAAGCGGTTGCTGCAGGCGGCGGTCACCGTGCTAACCGACGCGGCTGGCACGGTCGGCATCGACCGCCTGGTGGACACCCACCACAACTTCGCCGCGATGGAGAATCACTTCGGACAGAACGTGATGATCCACCGGAAGGGTGCGGTCAAGGCCAAGGGCCTCGTGACCCTGCCTGGCTCGATGGAGACGGCGTCATACATCTGCGAGGGCCTGGAGCCAGCCGAATCCTTCAACACCTGTTCACACGGAGCAGGCCGGACGATGGGACGCAAGGTTGCTAACCGCTTGATGGCGGGGCGGCACGAAGAGGCTGTAGCGATGATGGCGCACGTCGCGTTCGGTGTGCGCGAGGGCAAATACGACGAGCTAGGCTTCTGCTACAAGGACATCGATGCCATCATCGAAGCGCAGTCAGATCTCGTCCGGCCCGTGGTGCGGCTAGAGCCGTTGGCTGTAGTGAAGGGATGAGGCACCAGCAGGTAGTCGATGAGGCGCGCATACCTGTGGCACCAGACGCGTCGGTGGCTGACCGAGCCGGAGATCACGCTGCCCATCGGTCGCAGGGTCGACCTGATGGCCTGGGCACGCCATGCTCCCGCAGGCCAGCGAGTGGAGCATCCGGCCCGCCGCTGTACTATCGGCCTCGTGGCTGCGATTAGTGAGGTTGGGAGCTGAGTGGAGCCACCGGCCCGCCGCTAAACTATTGGCCTCGTGCCTCCGATTAGTGAGGTTGGGAGCTGAGTGGAGCATCCGGCCCGCCGCTGTACTATCGGCCTCGTGGCTGCGATTAGTGAGGTTGGGAGCTGAGTGGAGCATCCGGCCCGCCGCTGTACTATTGGCCTCGTGCCTCCGATTAGTGAGGTTGGGAGCTGAGTGGGGCGCGCGCCAGAAAGCCCCATCACGTGCGGACTTCGGGAGGTTACATGACTGAGAGCATTCTGGATATACTAGACGCCCTGGTCAAGCCGATCAACGCGCCGCACGGTGGGCCAGCCATTCTGGTGTTCTACACTGCGGAGCCGTGGCCACCTGAGACCGGCGTGGCGGTGGCGCTCGCCCTGCGGGAGCGCTACTGGAATTGGCGCGGGGCCTAGTAGTGAATCTACGCCCAGGCGAGGATGTGGGCGCGCCGGAGCCGGAGCAGGCACCACGGCCTGTACCTGGCGCTGAACGCCCAGTTTGGGCAGGACAGCGGCCACACGTGCGGCTCTGGCTGCCCTCCCGCCGTATAGTGATCGTGATGCTGCAGACTTGATCCCAAGATCGCTACGTGCGGCTGCCGGTACAAGGTGATCACCAAGACCTTCGTAGTCGGGAACGACGAAGGTGCGTTAGTGCTGGATGCTCCATGCCCAGCGCATGCCGCCTCTGAGGAGGTATCATGTCAACAGGACGATCCGCCGGAGCATCGACGGCGCGGCTCCGGCTGGGGGCCAGCGCCTGATGTGGAAGCTGAAGGAGCGAGACTTCGCATGATCACGATTGCCATCGTTGGCGTAGGCTGGGTCGGGAAGTCTATGCACCGCATCTTCCCTGACGCTGTTCTCTTTGACGAGCCGCAGGGCATCGGCACCCGCGAGGAGGTCAACGCCTGCGATATCTGTCTCGTATGCGTGCCCACCCCGTCGCAGCCCAACGGCGAATGCGACCTAGGCATCATCCGCGATGTGGTGGCATGGCTGGACGGCCCTATCATCTGCATCAAGGGTGCCGTGCCGCCAGGCACAGTCGATGGGCTGCTCCGCGAGGTCGGCGTGGGCTATGGCAAGCGGATCGTAATCTCGCCTGAGTACATCGGCGAGGGGCCAACCTGGAATGGCACCATCGCCGACACCTTCTCTCAGGACTACACACCGGAGCAGTGGCCGTTCATCCTCGTCGGTGGCGAGGAGGAGGCGGCGACTGCCGTGCTGGACGCATTCGAGGAGGCCCTTGCCGGTGCCGGTGCAGACATCGATTACATCTACGAGGAGAATCCTGCGACGGTCGAGCTTGCCAAATATCTTGAGAACGTCTGGTTGGCCATGCAAGTGACCTGGGCCAATGAGTTCCATGAGGTGGCCAAGGCCCTGGGCGCGGACTACGAGGTGGCCCGCGACCTCTGGGCATACGATCCCCGCGTCAGTGCGTCGCATACGGACGTGCTGCCGGAGCGCGGCTTCGGCGGCAAGTGCCTGCCCAAAGACCTAGCCGCAATCACCTGGGCGGCGCGGCGAGCTGGATACGACCCAACGTTCCTACAGGCCATCCACTACACGAACCGCCGGTTCCGTCTGATGAACGAAAGGCCTGATGCATGACTACAGGGGTGATGCTCCGGCAGGGTAAGGAATCTGCGCGCGAAGCAGTGCGCCATACTCCTGGATGGAAGCTGGTGGACGACCCGTTCGAGTGCGAGCGTACGCTGCTGTGGATGCCGAGCGCGGAGATCCACCTAACAGAGTTCGACCCCGTGCTGAAGTGGTTAGATCGTTGGGAGGTAGCGGTACCGTTCCGGCCCTACGACATCCTGGCCAAGGACATCGGCACCGAGGAGGAACGGGACGCGAGCCTGCCGCTGCTACTCGACCTGCGCCAGCCAGTCTATGACTCACGAGTCGTGCTGTTCCGCAACTGCCCACGCACCCGCAACCTGATCCAGACCTGGGCCAAGCGGGAGATGACGGAAGGAGAGGACGCTGACCTTGCGTTCCTGCGCGCGGTCTGGCGCGTCAAGCCGTTGATCCTCGCGCTGCCTAAGACCTGGGCCGAGGGCGGCCCAGTGCCAGCGCCGAAACCGAAGTAAGGGAGTTGAGAAATGTTGACTCTACAACTGGATGACACCCGCGAGAATCTCCTGCGGCGGCTGCAGGAGATGTACCCCGACTGGAGTGACCTGAATGCAATCGTCCGCCAGCATGTCGGGCCTGCGAACAAGCGCGAGGTCTGGGAGGAGCAGTGCGTTGTGCTGGCGATGTGCGCTTCACAGTACAACCGTGTCGGTGCTCGTATCCTGGAGATCGGAGCCAACCGAGGTATGTCCGCATGTGTGATGCAGCTCGCCGCGCCGCAGGCGGACGTCACCACGCTCGAACCGCATCGGAAGCGACGGGATATCGTTCGCACCAACATTGCGGGGATCGGCGTGCATGTGCGGCCTGAGACCTCCACCGCGTTTCTGGACGTCGATGACCGTACCTACGATATGATCTTCGTCGATGGAGATCACGACCACGTCCGCGCCGACCTGCCATGGTACAATCGATTGGCCATCGGCGGGCTGTTCCTGCACCATGACTTCAGCCCAGATGGATCGAGCCGTCCGACCCAGCCGGTGTTCGAGGCGCTGACTGAGTTCTGGCGGGTGCTGGATCATGCGCCGGAGGTGCTGGTACGTGATCTAACCGGCACCGGAATCGCAGGCTGGTACAGGCAGGCCGGTGAGGTATGGGACGCGTAGTACAGATGCGTACAGATCTGTTATTGGAGAACGCGCTGCTGACCTTGGACGGGTCGGAAGACCCTGAGCAGCTTCGATGCGGCCAGATTCGTCCAGCGGAAGGTAAGGCGCTGCGGGAGGCCGCGCGGGAAGTCCCTGTCGGCCAGGTGATCGTCGAGCTAGGCAGCTACACAGGTAAGTCTACGTGCTGCCTAGCGCGCGGCAGCTTCGAGGGCCAGGACGTGCCGGTCTACGCAGTAGATCTGTGGACGTCCGGTACGAGCCGTGAGGGGATAGACTTCCGCGTGCGGCAGCCCGACGAGCCTGTTGGCGATTCGAAGTTTCATCTACCGGAGGTGCGAGCAGTCTTCCGCCGCCGGATGGAGGTGTACAGCGAGGGCCTGGTGCATGAGCGCATGGGCGCGACCCTGGATGTAGCCGCCGAGTGGTCGGCGGTGTCGGTCGGGCTGCTCTTCATCGACGCGAATCACACATACGAGGCAGTCCGTGCCGACTTCGAGGCGTGGTGCCCCAAGGTTGCGTCCGGCGGCGTCATCACACTTCACGATTACAAGGATGAGGATGGGAGCGTGGTCGCGGTGAAGCGCTACGTCGACGAAGTGACTCAGGCGGGGCGATGGCGTATCCGTGAGGTCGTAGGTACACTGGTAGTGCTGGAGGAGAGATGAAGCGAGCGGCGAGGAGAAGAGTTCGTGACCGACGCGCGAAGATCATTACGGCTGACAGATAACCGGCAAGCCTTGTGCGCCACGCTGAAGCGCGAGTACCCTGCCTGGGCTACGCTTATCGCCGAGGTGCGCCAGCACGTGCCGCGCCACCACAAGGAGGTGTGGGAGGAAGTGGCAGTCGCCATCGCGCTGCTGGCCAGCCAGTACAATCGACGCGATGCGCGCCTACTGGAGTGGGGCACCAACAGAGGCTTCACCGCTGCGGTGCTCCGGCTGGCCGCACCAGCGGCTGAGGTGACGACCCTGGAGCCGAATCGGTCGCTGCGCCGCGCCGCGCGGACGCATCTGATCAGCCTGGACATCCGTGTGCGGCCTGAGACCTCCACCGCGTTTCTGGACGTCGATGACCGTACCTACGATATGATCTTCGTTGACGGTGACCACAAGCACATCAGCGCTGACCTGCCGTGGTACAATCGATTGGTCACCGGCGGGCTGTTCCTGCATCATGACTTCAGTCCAGCGGGGTCGAGCCGACCATGCCCAAGGGTCTATAAGGCACTCAACGAGTTTGCAGCCCAACTCGACCACCCCGCCGATGTACAGATGGCCGACGATACGGGTACCGGAATCGCGGGTTGGTATCGACGAGAAGGAGAGACCCTGATATGGTAGAGCTAACGCGACCGACAATCCTCAACCTTGGTGCGGGCAACCGCATCGTCACCGGCGCGGTCAATCATGACATCAGTGCACACCGTCCTGAGATCAACGTGGTGCATGACCTTGACGTGGTGCCCTGGCCGTGGCCGGACGATACGTTCGAGCACATTGAGGCATGGGCGGTACTTGAGCATTTGAAGCTCACGCTGGTCGAGGTACTCAATGAGTGCTGGCGCATCCTGCGTCCTGACGGGTCGTTGCGCGTGAAGCTTCCGTTCTGGAATGCAGACCAATCGTGGGCCGACCCCACACATCGCTGGCAGTTCTCGCTGCGCGTCTTCGACCAGTTCGACCCAGATACGATGCGGGGCAAGGAATACAGCTTCTACACGCCGCGCAAGTGGCGTATTACTCACCCCGCAGAGATGACCTGCGCCTCGAGTTTCTACTGTGTGTTAACGCCGAGGAAGGGTGAAGGAACGTCATGACCCAATTCGAATTCGATCCCTTCCAGCTACCGTATCGAGCCTTGACCGTGCCCGATGACGTGATGCTCTACGTCGAGTCTCTGAGTAGCTACGCCGTTGTGAACGCGCTGCCGCCGGTGCGAGAGTTGCTGGAGGAGACATACGGTCGTTCGGGCCTGGCGCTCAAGCATGTACCCATGCCCTCCTCCCTACAGCATCCTGGCCTGGCCCGTTGGGGTGGCACTACCCTGGGCATGGCGGGCCTGGCGCAGAACATGCTGGCACTGGATGGTCTCGCGCCGCGCGTGTACGGTCTAGCATGTGTGAACGACAGGTACGCAGCGCAGGTCGTAGACTACGTGCCAGAGGGTGCAGCGCCACCGCGCTTCGATGAGCTGGTGGCGTCACTTCACCGATGGGGCATCGAGACGAGGCACAAGAACTACGATTACGGCCCACAGAATTGGCGCGATGGATTGTTCCTGGATTGCTCCGGCTACTTCCTTCCGCCCGACCGCATCGCTCGTATCGCAGAGGACATCCGCCGCACCGCGATGGTGAAGAAGGGCCTGCCTGCCTCCAGCGCGTATCAGGCCGTTCCTGAACTGAGCATTCCAGGTGACCGGCCAGCGAGTCGCCGCCTACCTAGCGCGGTGGCGAAGCTTGTGGAGGGGGCAGCGGACGTGCTAGACATCGGCTGCAACCTGGGCCATTTCACTCGCTTGGCCGCCACCGGCGCGCGCCGTCGTGTAGTCGGCGTGGACAAGGAGACCGCCAACCTCTGCTCCATGATAAATCTCCTGCTGGGCCGCTGGCAGATTGACGTGGTGGATGCCAAGCTGCCGCCGGACGCCGCTGCGCTACCGCTCCAGCAGTACGACATTATCTTCTGCCTGAGTGCAGTGAAATACATGGGCGAGAACGGGATTCCGTGGATGGCATCGATGGCTCCGGCGCTATGGCTAGAAGGTCATGGCGGTGTGCCCGCCGAGCACTACCTGCCCGCGCTCCATCGCGCCTACCGGAACGTGCAGCGCCTAGTGGACACGACGGACAACAAGATACGGGCGCAGTTCCTCTGTACCGACCCTGTGTGAGGTGTGATGGCCGATAACTTCTGGGACTCGATCAACAACCATGGTGAGCGTCCACCGGCTACGGCTGCCGAAGCATCTAGGCGTGGCATCTATGTCGTGGCCTACGGCGAACCGGCTCGCCGGTGTGCCCGCACGTTGATCGCCAGCGTACACAAGTACATGCCTGACGTGCCGGTGGCGGTCGCCTCAGATATCGCGCTAGAGGAGGCGGACATTTCCATCGTCTACGCTGACCTTGACCTGGGCGGGCGTGCGGTGAAGACCATGATGTGGAGCACGACACCTTCTCAGTGGCGGCAGATTCTGTACCTCGACGCCGACACCGAACTCGTCGCGCCCGTGTACTTCCTCTTCGATGCACTCGACTCCGGTTGGGAGCTTGTCATCAGCAAGGACATCAACGGATACGACTGCATCCACAGCCTGTGGCGCAGAGACACCGAGGAGCTTAACCTCGGCAAGGATGCCATCGGCTCGGACTGTGCGCTGCAGCTTGCCGGAGGCGTGATGGCGTTCCGTCGAACGCAGCCGGTTAAGCGGTTCCTCGAAGCATGGCACAAGGAATGGAGGAAGCTGGCGCGGCGCGACCAGGGCGCGTTGATCCGAGCGATGTACGCCCATCCCGTGCGGATGCTAGTGGTGGGCAATGAGTGGAACAGCTTCACCGGCCTGTTCGAGGGCGAGACGGCGGGCATCCTACACCATCGCGGCGGCCCCGCCCGCAGGGTGGTCGGATGGAGGGAGGGCAGGCTCGATGATCGCAGGCGCTGGCGTCACCTGGCAAAGGGTCAGCCCAAGCGCATCCACATCATCTGCCCTGAGACCAATATGGACAGCATTCTCCGACGGCTGGCGCAGCCGCTGACTGAGGGAACGGGCTGGACGTTAGGCTTGAAAGGCGACCCCGACGCTGATCTCAACTATGGCTTCCCCTACCTGGCTCAGGTGCCCAAGCCGTTCGCTGGGTGGTTCACCCACTGCGAGGACACCGTACCGGCGAAGGTCACGCTCTGGGAGGAGCGGGCGCGTCATGCTATCCTGCGGGTGACCTGCGCCGAGAGGTACGTTGACGACCTGAAGGCCTACGGGCCGACCGTCCTCATCCCGCCGCCGCTTGACAGAGCCAAATTTAGCCCTGTAGCGGCCCACACAGGCCGAACACGGCCAATTGCAGGCGTGGCTGGCTACATCTACAGTGGTGGCCGCAAAGGGGAGACACTGCTGGCAGAGGCGCTGAAGACCGAGGAGGGGCAGGCGTTCGACTGGCGGGCCATCGGGCGCGGCTGGCCAGTGGAGACCAAGCGTATCGCCTACACCAACCTACAGGAGTTCTACCAGGGGCTAGACCTGCTGGTCTGCACGTCGATCATCGAGGGCGTGCCCTATCCGCCGCTGGAGGCGCTGGCGTGCGGAGTGCCGATTGTCATCCCGCGCGGGGTCGGTCTGCTGGACGACCTGCCGAACATGCATGGCATCATCCGCTACGATGTGGGCGATGCCACGGATCTGATTCGTGCGCTGGATGAGGCGCACGCGCTCCGCCGCGTCGACCGCGATGCGCTGCGCGATGCCACCGCGCCGTACACGTTCGAGGGCTGGGTGCAGGGACACAGAGAGATGTTCGATGCGCTGGAGATACCAGAGGTGGCATACACCGACCGGCGTGAGCGCAAGTGGGTGGAGGGGCGTGGCTGGGTCATGGGCTGGAAGAGTGACGCCGATCCAACGGAGCCGCCAGCAGGATGAACATCTTCGGCTGGGAATGGGGCTGCGGCTGCCCCGAACGCGTGGCAGAGAGCGGAACGAACAATCCCTTGATATATTGGCTCCTCTTCTGGCCTGTGCATCACGGCCCCGCGCGCCTGCTGCGCCGTATGGTGAAGGGACGAGCAGGCGAGAGGTGACAGGAATGACTTGCGAGGACGACCGCTGCCCCTATCAGGTGGCAAGCTGCAGTCAGACAGCTAGCCATGCCGCGCACGATTGGCGTGCGCGGTCTTCTCTCATGAGCGCACCCCAGACCCTACGTCATTGTCCAGGCTACCTGCTCGCGGTGCCCAGCGGATGGGATGGACAGGAGGACTGATGAGTAACCGACCCGCACAGCCACCGGCCCAGGTGCGGATGATCGAGCGCGTGCCAGGCTACCCGCCAGTCACCGAATATGATCCAAGTCGCTACTGCCGAGGCGGGAGCGGGCTGTGCTCTGCGCTGCCCTGCTGGGTGGTCACGCACCATGTCCGGCGCGGCTACCGGCGAAGCTTCTACTGCGAAGAGTGCCTGCCGAAGAAGCACCGTGTCGTTGTGGCCAGGCGCGAAGTCCTGAACTTCATTAATGACCGCCTGCAGCCCTGCCAGGATTGTGGCGTCGCGCTTTGGCGACACGTCGAGGAGCAGGGCCACAAGTTCGTAGTAGAGGAGACGAAGTGACGCTGACGCATACACACACCTCAACCTACGTCACCTGTCTCGCCTGCGGTCGGCGGCTGACCGAGATGAACAGTGACGGCGCTCCTACCAAGTGGTACGAGCGCGCCGTGGGCTACCTCTGCCTGGCGGAGGATGGTGGATGTGGCGTGCAATACGATCTGGATGGCAACAGGAAGGTGCTGTGATGACCCTGCGGGAATGGTTCCATGGCATGGATGTAGAGGTCGATGCACTCGATGGACATCATCAGATCTTCCTGAGTTGGCGTGACGGCCTGCGGTCAATCGTCGTGCGAGAGGCTCCCATGGGGAGCCGAAGTGCCGAGTGCGTTGCACGGTACATACCCAATCCCACACCCGAACAGCACACCGTTCGCAGTCGCGCATACTTCGCGGAAATGAGCGCACAGCTGGAAACGGTGCTCGTCGATAGGAGGGCTGGCCACGAGCCAGATATTCCTCCTCCCATGCCAATGGACTGGGCCGATGCTGCTTTCCTGATGCCATCAGCGGAGCAGAGGAGGAACTGATGCCGCACCACGCCAAGGCCTCCGGCTGGACAAGCGAGGGCAGCCGCATGTGGTTCCATCGCTGCGACCAATGTGGCAGGCGACGCCTGGTGGACACGTACTTCGAGGTGTACCCGCCGCTGCACAGCAAGGGCGATGCGGCTGGCTGGTGGTGGACGTGCTCCTCATGCCTGGTGAGCATCGTCAGTGATCAGCTTGAGGCGGCGACACCGGAGAAGGCAGCGATGGTCGCCACCGCGTTCATGCAGGCCATGGCAGGCGGGCACGACGAGGTCTTCGGGCCGTGCATCCTCGATCAACATGGCTGGCCGCTGGTGGCGGTGGATCACCTGGCCGACGACGCAGAGCAGATACGAGATCGGATACTGGAGGCGCTGCAGGCATGAGATATGGTTACCGCTGGATGGACACATGGCCACACATCTCGCTGGGCATCAGCGCTCATGTATGGCCGCCCAAGTTCGCACATTTGTCTTTACACCTTCCGTTCGGAGTGCTGATCCTGGGCTACCGAGGAGCGGATGAGGCACCGGCGTGGGGCGGGCATGCCGTGGGCGATGACAACTGCAACTCGTTCACCGCTGGGCCGGATGGCATCCATTGCGCGCGCTGCCGGTATCCGGCAATCGGCCATGTGAATGGAGAGGCGGCGACCATCGCCTACCTGGAGCACCGGCGCAGGTGCGTTGCCTGTGACACAGTCGTGCCAGGCCCAGCGCAGGCCGACCCTGGCTACGTCGTCAAGGAGGGCGGGCCAGTGCCGAAGGTGGTGCGCGATGAGCAGGAGGCATGGGCGCGGAGGCGCACCAAGTGAAGCGCCGCTGGCCGCCGCCGCCCATAGACGACGCGGACGAAGCGCCGAGGACACAGCGTCTGACCAAGAAGCCAGGCCGCCGCTGGTGCAAGGGACGCCAGGGCATTGAGCACGTCATGGAGGAGTTCGACTGGCTCACGTTCAACCGTAGCGACCATGACGTCGTATACGTGCAGGAACGCTGCACCACATGTGGACGCCACGGCAAGCTCAGATCAGAACGAAGGAGGAAGGGCAATGCCTGAACCAGGCCAAGCGCTACGCCATGGGGCACCATGCTTCCGGCGCATAGGCCCGCCCCGCCACGCCAAGTCCCACGTGATCGGCACCAAGGAGAACTGTCCGTCGTGCGAACGCTACCGCGACCACCTGGGCGTCACCCTGCGTCAGGCACAGGCGATCCGATCCGAGGGCGCGCGCGAGCGCACCGATCCTAGCTCAGGGTGCCATGCCTGCGCCTGGGGCAGGCTCATCCAGACGGTGAGAGGAGAAGCGACATGAGATCAGTGCAGGAGGCGCGCGAGGAGACGAAGCGGGAGGCAGGCGTGCAGGCCATGACAGCCATCGGCGCTGCCGCCATCATGTACGCGTCGGACGAGTACGCCCTGGCCGTGCATGTGAAGGCATGCCAGAACATTCGTGTGGAGAAGGACGGAGGGCGGCACCCGCGCATTCTCTACTGCGGCAAGGGATGGCTCTGTGCAGACGCCGAGGCCATCCAGCGTAACAGGGAAGCTCGACCCGTGCAGCACCGACCTGTCCGGCGGCAGCGGAGTCCTGCGGCGGACGACGGCTACGTGTCGCAGCACCAGTAGACGCGATGGTGTTCAAGAACGCGCTGTGCCTCGCTATGCGACCGGAGGCGAACTGGCCAGGCGCAGACGGCTACCACCACCGCTGCAAGCGGCTAGCCGACCATCAGGGAAGGCATCGCGTCAAGTACACAGATGGCTACACGTGCTGGAACGATGGGGATCGGGACTCCGTGCTGGTGGCGGATGTTTCCCGATGCTGATGTCCCGCGAACATAGCCGCACCGAGCCGTATAGTAAGTCGGAGGGTGAACTGATGATGAGCGACAGGCAAGACGCCACCAGACGACTGCTGGCGCGTGATTGAGCGACGCCGTAGTCGGGAAGGGGCGGTGATGGCCACCACAGTAGACCTAGGCACCAGAGGCGGCTGCAGGGGCGACCGGAGGCAGTGGCATCCCAACCATAGCTACGCCGGTCAGCCATTCTGCCGCCGGTGCGGTGCATGCCGGACGTGCAGGGGCCGTGGCCGGATATCAGCCAAGGGAGCGTTCGGCTTGGCCTACAGCTACCTGTGTGGACGATGCAGGGGCAAGGGGCGGAACGATGAGTAGGTGTACGATAGGCGGAGGCGGATTCATCCTGGGGACGTACTGGCAGACGTACGCGGTGCTGGCGGGGATCATCGCATTGCCGGTCGTCGCCATGCTCGTAGCCGTCTGCCGGTGAGGAGACAATGCTAGTCTGGGACTGGGTGGGGCCGCGCGCATGCACATCGCTGCGCGCCTGGGTTATCGATGCCTGGCGCGACTACGTGGCCAACCCCAACCGCAGCGTAGCGCTCCACGGCGTCGAGCAGGGCGTGCGGCTGTTGGGCTTGGAGATCAGCGACCTGAGCATCAGGCAGGGCTACCTGCCATAGGAGGAGTAAGCGATGCACCACTTCGAGACAGACGGAGATGACACCAGGATGACGGACGTGCTGGACAAGCTGCTGCTGCTCCTAGTGGTCGTCAGCGGCCCATTGGCTGGTCTGGCCATCTTCTTCAGCAGAGGCGCATAGGTGCGACCACATGTGAGGCCACATGTGAGATCATAACGCGGTCACATGTGGGGCCATAGGTGAGGCCACATGTGAGGCCATAGGTGAGGGCAAGGTTATGAGCGAGTTCTACGCTAGCGACGGCACGCGGCTGCACGAGGTGACCTTGACGGCTACGCTGCTGGTGCGCGAGGGCGAGCAGGAGCAGATGGCGCGCGATATCCGACGTGTGCTGGCCAGCCGCAAAGCACTGAAGCGGTTGCTCCTCAGCATCGCCACCATTGCCGTGCAGGGGCCAAGCATGATCAGCCGCGTGCCGGTGATGCCGGACGGAGAGGGCGTACAGCAGCCACCTTCGATGTCGCCGCTGCGGAGCGTAGGATGGCTAGGCGGAGCCAATGACAGGCCGGTCATCGACGAGGCAGCGCCCAAGGCATCGGATCACGCCACCAACAATGATAACGCACAGGAGGACAGCAGCATTACCCCTGTACGCCCACGCCGGTCGCATCCTCCTGTTCCGCCAGCCGTAACTGACTACCACGTCCACGGCTGCCCGTCCCATGGTGCGCCATTCCGCTGCACCGTGCGCCATCGGGCCGGTACGATCCTGCTGCGTCGTCAGGTGGTCGAGCTTTGCCCACACCCGCACCGGAGGCGCTACGCATGAGCTGTACGCCAGGCCGCTGTGCGGTCGCTGCGCGCATGGAGCGATCCATCCGGCATTCCCTGTTCCGCAATCACCCGATGAGCATCAAGTGCGCCGGATGCCTGGAGCACCTGGGCTTCGGCACGGTCGAGGGCTACGCTGGCGACGTGGACTATCCGATCTGCGGCGACGGCATGGAAGTGGTGCTGGCCCGCGAGCAGGAACGGCTCACGGAGGCAGAGGCGCACGACGTGACCTTCCCGCGCTTCCTGCAC
>SDBV01006548.1_pt1 | contig 16120 bp, 10 predicted proteins | sample 2277081 | NCBI WGS metagenome assembly SDBV01 (sample SAMN10402039, study PRJNA504765) | marine sediment metagenome | isolation source: marine sediment core GS10_PC15, 223 cmbsf | place: Arctic Ocean: Southern Knipovich Ridge | collected 2010
TTTGCGATTGGTCCGCATTTTTCGATATGGGGTTTTTCTGCGTCTGCGCGCTTTGCGCATCATTCTGCGAGTTTTCATCTTCCGTTTTACACCTGTAACCGCATCCATTTGCGTGTTCAGATAGGTATGAGATTCACTTTTGAGTGTTATTGCCTCCTTCTTTGAACCGGGATCAATTCCGGCCGCTATTTCCTGAGTTTCTCCATTTTCTCTATCCAACAAACGGATGTAGAAGATGTCGCGGTCGAAATGACCTGTCGCTCTGCGTTTATGCATAAGCTTTCTCGCTCGCGCCGGATGGCAAGGCATGAGCGCGATTCCTGTTTTCCCTAGCACTGGTACTCTGTCTACCACCACAAGTAAGTTACCTTACTGGGGCCCGAAGGTCCCGTTATAGTCCCATCGACGCTGGCGTTCGGAGAGGAGTCAGGCTTGGGAAGCACCCGAAACATCCTTCAACCTGCCATGGTTAGAACGCTAGCATAAGTGTCTAGTCAACCGCTTCTCCTCTCTTCCGCTTGCGATTGGCGAGATCGCCGCTCGGATAAGCCCCTCCTTCAGGTGGGGTAGTTGACTAGTTAGTCCCATTTTCTTCGAGTAATGGCGTGGTGAAGTTGTTCGCTTTTCCACGCCGTATACTTCTCCGTGTCTATATCTTCAGTTGCTATATTAATCGCCTCTTCCGGCATGAACAAGGCCGGCCCTATCCCACGAGCGCCTTTGAATGAAATTTCGCCATTGATAACCAACCCTTCAATTGTGTTGTAGGTTGTGCTGCGATTCAGCCGGTCACCCCACCGCGTTTCATCAAAGAAGCATTCCGTTATTGTACAGTCCTTCCACCGACAGCCCAGGAATTGAGACTTCATGAAGTCACACTCAATAAAATGGCAATGCTCAAAAGTACACCGCCAGAAAATACATTCCTCCATAGTGCAGGCAGAAAATTCGATGGGGAGGCCAGCATCGCCTTCGATGTGGGCAAATTCTAGTTGCCCACGACGGACAACTCGGTTACCAATTTGAGGATTCTGAAGCTCGCTCGTGCGAATTACTACACGGCCACCCTCAACTGCCGACCAAATAGGCTCAGGTACTTTTGGAAGCAAATGCTTTGCCTCTGGAGTCATGCCCTCAATATACCAGCGCCCGTTTTCGTTGAGGCGGCACCGCCGAAAAATAACCGGAGCCGCTGTGTCCCAATGACGAGAAGGATCAACCAAGCCCGCCGAGTCCCCGGGGTCGTCACTTAAGAGGAACGCCATTCTTGCTTCATACAGTTTCTTGATACGGTCGTCCAAGCGGTGTACGATCTTCAAATCATCGGCAGTTAGGTTCAGCATTTCTCTCACGCTCCAAAGGTTAGCTTTGTATGTATCGTAACGACGACATCTTTCGGGTAAAAGAAGATTCCGACATTCGGACTGTCTGCCGATCCCTCGGAGTCAATGTCACCCGCCAAGGCCGCTTCCATTATATACCATGCCCATTCCATGACGATTCGGAAGGGGATGGAGGCAGTCTCAGTATGGCATACCAAAGAGGAATTTGGCACTGTTTTGGCTGTAATGAATCTGGAAATATATTCAAGTTGTATAGCCAGTTGAAGGGATATACAGACGGGCCGGGAAATTTCACCCGTGCGGTGGAAGAGGTTCACCAAATCTGCGGGTTGTCCTTTCCTTTACGGAGAGCGGGCCCCCGGACTAAGCCCGTCTGGAAAAAACTAGAGCCTTGGGTAGAAGAGTTAGCCGAATACGACCCCCTGGAAATAAAAACGCTAGAGGGCTGCCCTGTCTTTACCATAGATGGCTGGCTTATACCAAATATAGATACTCTGCGGAATCTTCCTCCGGAGATTAAGAGCTTGGGAATCAACTTAGATGTTCCTGGGGTTCAATATCCACTTGTACTACGTCATGTCGAAGAGGCTTCCTGTTTTGTGCTTACTGAACTAACTACGGATCGAGCCGTTGCAGTATTTGCGGCAGACAAACAAAGCGCCAATTTCGCTGCTTCTCGCAACACACCTAGAAAGCTTCGCGGAAACGAATTGAATGGGAAAGAATATATAGCCGACAGTCCAGCTATATTTCATACACGCGTTGCTACCGAAAATCCTATCGACTGGCTTGTACTAGTAAGTCTCGGGCTTCCAGCTTGCTGGGGAATTTGGAATGTGGATGATGTCGCAATTCCATGGGGAACCCCTCGGCTAACTATCCCATGTGTTGTTCAAATTCATGTTGGAGTAGCCTCCACTAGCCAAGGGCGATTTGCTAAAGCCTTGGATAAGAATTGGCTCCCCCGAGAGATATCCATAGAAAGAGTCGAGTCGCTAATTCACCTAAACGAAAGAGAACTGAAAGCTGTCCAAGAGAGAGTGTTGTATAGAAGTGATCCCGTCAGATTCGATGGGCGAGAATAGTTCGTTGACCCCACTTATCCATCAACTTGATCCATGTCCATCTGCTGAATTTTGGTTTGCCTTGAGCCGCCTGAGTCCATACGGCCGCCGCGAAGGCCAGAGTCTCCCTAAGACCCCTTTCATTGTTGTCCCAAAATATCTCCATACTGGTTTTCGTTGGAGTACGTTCATTCAATTGGTCCACTCGGACAAAACATCGCAAACTCAAACTGTCTGCAATGCCTCGGTCAGCCTCCTCGTAACTCCAATCATGAAGCTCCTTCAAGAAAATTGATCTCCACAGAGTCAACTCGTCGTGAGTCATCTTGGGAGCAGTTAACTTCCGAATGGCAATCGGATCGAGACTTTGAGAAACAATCCACTTTTCAATGTTGTAGTAAAAAGGATCAGCCCCCAAAGATAATATAAGGGGCCAAGTTATTTCCTTTATCAAACTGAAGCTATGTGCCTTAAGAGCCATATTCGACTTAATCTTCTGTATGGATCACCCCAACTATTATAGCAGTTTGAAGATTGTAGTTGAAGAGATTACCTGAGTTAAGTAGAATTTCAGGTAAGGGGGACGTCTGAAGGGTCTGTGATGAAGTTATACCCATTCCAAACAGAGGCTGTTGAAGTAGGTGTTCGCTCGGTTATCGACGGGGATAACATCCTGATAAGTAGCCCAACGGGCTGTCATGCTAAGGGAACGGGCATTCGCCTATCTAATGGAGACGTTCGGAAAATAGAAGACATTTGTGCGGGAGACCGCCTGATGGGTCAGTTCGGCCCCGTCACTGTTTTGGTGTTGTGTCGGGGAAGACAAGAAATGGCGCGGATCGTCTCAGAGACTGGACGCGACTTTGTAGTCAACTTAGATCACTATCTTACGCTTCAGTGCTCCTTCACCGGTTCGACACATGGATGGAAGAAGGGACATATTTTTGATGTTACTGTAAGAGAGTACTTGGGGTGGGGTTCTATAAAACAAAGCTACTGCCGTCTCGTGAGATACAAAGTCGTGGAGTGCGACGGCGTGGAGCGGCGATGCCCTCTGGATATAGATTCTATTTCTAACGATAGATTCACCATCGAGCTACTGCCGGTGGATGATTATTATGGAGTCCATGTGGATGGTAATCATCGATACTTACTGTCCGACTTCACCTTAACAAGAAATTCCGGCAAATCTTTAGTGGAACTAGTAATTATGCACGAAGTCCAGCGTTCCCTGGGTTTGACGTGCGGAATGATTACTTCTCAACGCGAAATTGCGGAAGGGATCATTGAGAAGGGCGAGAAGATGGGAGTTCCAATCAAGAATCGCATTTGGACTCCACAGAAGTTCTGGAATCAGATGGAGAACAAACGAGTTCGGATGCCTCAAGTTTTGATCGTGGATGAGTGTTTAGTACCCGAGACCCCGGTTCTCACACCAGCGGGCCCACGCGCTATTGGTGAGTTGAAAGTTGGAGATGAAGTTATTACTCCCTATGGCACTCCTACAAAAGTAACGAAAACTAGCCGTGTCAAAAAGCTAGCTATCAGGCTGAAGTCAAAGAAGGGCCGCGAAGTTATTTGTTCTCCCGAGCACAAGTTTATGTCTTTTGAGACTGGTGGTAGGTTGCGTGGGAAACAAAGGACCAACGATCCAGTTAAACTGAAGACGCTAGTGGCTGTTCCAGCTAGTAAGTTGAAACATTTTGTAATAGCGCCTCTGTATGCGAGTCTTCGCTACAATACGCCAATAAGGCCTGATCCTTTGAATTATCTATATGGTTGGATTCTCGGTGATGGGCATGTATTGCGAAACTCTAACAACATCGTCTTTGGCTTTGCAAAAGACCATGCAGAATTCAAGTCGATTCTAACTGATCTTTTACATCTCCAAGAGGGAGAGGATTTTACTCATAGATTTTGTAAAAAGACGCAGGAAAACAGAAAACCTGTCCATATATTTACGCTTCTATCGCATTTAGCTGTGGGGCTTATAGAACGTTTCAATTTGCCGAGGGGGAATAAAGCCCACTCTGTCACAATTGATAATGCACTATGCCAGCGCTGTGACATTGATGTGTTGCGGGGTCTATTCGATGCTGAGGGATCGAGGACTTGTGATCGAATTAGCCTTGATATGGCCAGCGAAAAAATAGTTAAGCAAATGCATCAGATGCTACTTGGTTTGGGTATCGAAGCTACCTACAACGTCTATGAGAGGACAACCCGTGATAGGAACGGCCAATTACACGCCCCTCGTCACCGTCTCGTTATATGCGGCCAAAATATCAATCGATTCAACACTATTGTTGGGTGGGGGCTTGCCCGTAAGCAGAAACCCCATCGGCGTTGGGGGCAGGTAACGGACTTCAACAAAGATCTTATTGTTTCGTGGGAAGAAGTAGGAGAGATGGAATTGGTAGATATAACCGTTGAAGATGAAGAGCATTACTTCGTCCTAAACAACGGTATATGCGGGCTAAACTCGCATCACTCTCTTGCGAAAACATGGCAACGTCTCTGGAAGCGTACAAGTTACGAGGGTCAACCCGTACGTATCGTTGGGTTGACTGCAACTCCAATGCGTGGTGTTGAGTATGAGAACCCGCAGTGGAAAACTCTTTTTCATCGGTTCCATGAGGCGATCACTATTACTGAAGCGATCAAGCAGGATTACTTATCCAACTTCTATATCCTTAAGGACACAGTAGGGATGTTGGGCGAGCAGCAGATACTTACTGCTCGTGCTCAGGACCAAGTTGCTGCTGATGCTATTGAGGAGAAGTTGGGACTGATCTGCGAAATCATTACTTCGCTTGATGCAAACCGGCCAACCGTATTTATTACTCCAACGGTAGCGGCGGCAACATCTGTGGCTACTTATTTCAAATACCATACTAAGATTCCTGTCGAGCCTATCGTTGGTACGACGAGTAGGAATCGTCGGCGTAGCCTAATGAAGAAGCTTGCGAAGAATCAAATCTGGTGTGCGGCTGTCAACTTGATGACTGAAGGCATCGACATTCCGGAGATTAGTCGGGTGGTTAATCTACGTCCTTCGGTATCTCCGATTCCTTATGTTCAGGGACTTGGTCGTGGTCTTCGATTGATCTATCGAGGTGAGAGGCCTGACCTAAGTCTCAAGCGGTGGTGTGAGTACATCGACTTCACGAATAACCTGTTTCGTTTTGGCACTAAGTTGCGTGATGTCTTAGGAATTCGCTTTGAGGAGAATGAACATACCTACACTCCTGACTTAGATTTTGTTCCAGAAGAAGAGCACAAGATGACGATTGTGGACGACTACATTAACTTCCGTTACTCGCCTGTCGAATCCAAGCCGGTGACTGCGCACTATGAAGGGCAAGAAGTTGTAGCCAAAGTTGGATCTACGACTGGGAACGACTGGGCGATTCGATTGTTCCTGTCGGGAAACAAGAGTGACGTCTATGTTCTGGAAAGAACTTCTGGATTGTGGAAGAAGAAGACAGCTTCTTTGCAGCCGAAGGACTTCCGAATTGAGTTAGGAAGCAGTCGGGACGAGATTTTAACTCTTGGAGCGAGGATGGGGAGAGGGTTTAAGCAGGTTGCGGATGAGGTTGTGACCCTTGGAGAGCTACTTGTGTTTGGATTATTGCGTCAACTTGTTAGCGAAACAAGAGAACTGACCGATACTGAGAAGGAAGCGTACCTAGTTAGCCGAAAGTTTCTCACATTAATCCCTGGTCCTCGGATACTAGCGCAAAGAGCGTCCTAGAAAACAGCAAATTTGACTGGACATTGTACCTACTTGTGATGAAAAAAATAAATTAATGACAGAGCCGTAAAAACCGAATTAAATAGAAATCATTGAAAAACACGAAAAACACCCAAAAGGCCAATAAATAGGCCCGTACCCCTATTTTTCCCAGCCTATATTCTACCAATGGTAAAAGGCTTTGCGCTCTAGTAGATGTTGGCTGATAACCTATGAAGGTGATGTTTTTTATGACTTCAAAATGGATAAGTGATTGACGGCGCTGCAAAAGTTTGATTAATAGTAGTAAGAAGTGTTCTTCTCTTAGGGTACGAGGGCTATGGTTCGGGCTAAAAACAAAATTCAAGCGTTCTGTGAGAAAGTCGCCGAACATATCAAGATGACTGATCTACCCCATGTTGTCCTTCGTATATGGGGGACGAAAAAGCATGGCAAGGGCTTCAAAGCTGACGATGGGCGATGGATTGGCGAGATTACTTGGAATCCGGTGGATGAAGAGAATCCTGATTCCTATCACGTAGGGGAGTTCCTTGCTGCTTCCGAGCGTGTTGAGCGTCAACTTTCTCGTCTTGAGATTGGTAAGCACTACGGTGTTACCGCTTATGATCCCGACAATAATGAAGAGGTTGCCAGTTGTATTGTTAGTGCTGGTGAGGAAGAAGAAGACGACGCCGAGAAAAAAGACCCCTTCGGCGATCTAACTTTCCGTTTCCAAGAAGCGATGATGGCTCGTGTGTTGAATGAAGTTAGCGGCACGGTGGATGCCATTACAGGTACAGGAACGACCAAAGGGCGTCGTGTCGGTAGTGGAAATACCGGAAACGAAGGTCTAGTTAAGCTGGATGATGGCAGTTTCGTGACCAAAGAATGGATGATGGCTAGTCTGGTCCAACAAAGACAAGCTAACCGTCGGATGGAGGAAGAACTTGGAACTTTACGGGATGCTTTTGAGAGCGACCGCGACCCTCGACATCAGGAAGAAGAAGGGAGTGGTCCTGGTTGGATGAAAGCGATAGGTGGTCTCTGGTCTATGGTTCAGAAAGGGTTGGAGAAGAGTAAAGCCGCAAATTCGCCGCATGGTGCGGGTCCGGTAGCCGGGGTTTCTGGGATTCCGGTGATTGACCAGCTTATTGGTGGCATAGCGCCTGGTTTTATGAAGCAGCCTACCAGCCAAACAGTGGGAGGCACTGGAACTTTTGAGCAGAATAACCCATTCGGTGGGAGTCTATTAGCTAATATGGATCTGAGTAGCCCCGGCTCGATGGGTCCACCGGAGTCTCCTGTTCAACAATCTCCGGCAGTGCCCTTCGGAGGCCAATTAGGGCCAATGGGACAGGCCCCGAATCCGATGATGCAGCCTAATCCGATGATGCAGCCTAATCCGATGATGCAGCCTAATCCGACGATGCAGTCAAGTCCGATGATGCAGCCAGGAGGATTGAACCCGGGAGCCCAAAGTAACGACTTTGATGAGTATGACGACGACGATTACTATGAGGAGGAAGATATGGGCGTAACCCCCGAAACTAGGAAGTTAGCCGAAACCATGCTCGAACAGTTGATGCCATTGGTAATTGGCCAAGGCAACAAATACGAAAAAGAAGAGCAAGCCAAAGCGATGGGCGCGAGACTTCTTATACCGCTAGCCGAGGCGGCGGGCATCTCGAAGACACAGTTAATGGTTTGGAAGATGGATACTGATACTTTTGCCGAGTGCCTAATCGCTTCTGTTCCAGCAGCTATCAAACCAGTGATTGAGATGCAGAAAAGCAAAGTGAAGCCTATTATCATGAGTGTGATAGAGGGCGTCCAACTTGATGGTTGATATGGTTTGCCTCTTGAAGAGGAAGTTGTAGTGCTCCATAATCATATAGTTAACTGAAAGCTAGCGAGTCGGCCTTATGCCCCAATCCATCGATTCCCTAAACGTGAGTAGTGCTGATAACCGTGCATTACTTCGTATGGTAGCAGCCCCGTGGGTTGAGTTCCAATTGCTTACTGCTGAGCCCTCTACCATTTTGGCGGATGCAACCATTCACCGCCCTCGGGCAACCAACGGCTTGAGTTTCAAATTTTTTACTCCGGCCACCGCTGGCGATCTAATTATGTTGTATGCCAATCAGTATAAAAAGACCTTGATGGTCTTCCGCTGGGTGGCCAATGCACTTTTGCATGCGAAGGGAATCCGCGAGACTCGACCAACTCCTTCATATCGTCGTCCTGCACTGCTCGCCCTGGCGGACACGATTAAGGATCATTTTTTGGTAATTCAGCCCGGCTTAGATAGTGGTCTTAGAAACCCGCTTCGCTTGCTCGTTGAAATTGTATATGAGAATAATCGTGCTTGTCGGGACGACGAAGCTGCTCTGCTTTTTATGATGTTTGCTGAGGCGTCTGGCATTCCATGTAAATTCTGCATAGTTAAGGAAGAGAAGGGCTGGCGGAGTTTTGTTGAGTGCCAGCTTGACATTGATAGCGATTGGATGGCTTTCGATTTCTTGAGTGGGCAGTGGGGCACTGCGCCGCAGGGCAAAAAATATGCGTTTACGGCCGACGGAGGTCCTTCGACTGTTGGACGCTCTCAAGAGTTTATCGACAATAAGGTGTATGGCGAATTTGCTATCTCGGAAAACCTAATCGGTAGTTATGACCTCGCGGCATCCCAATACTGGCGGCAACCAAAAATCAAACCGATATGGTACGGTCCTCTCAACAAGGCCCTCCAGAATCAGCCAACGAATTTCAACGATCCTCTTTTAGTGAACAAGTTTTTCGATCACCCGAGAATTACTGTAGCGGAAAACTTTGGCCCCGAAATGACCGGAGCTATTATCGCGAAGGCTGCTCAACTACAGTCACAAAGATATGGCCGCATCTTTGCGAGCATCGTTAGAGATGCCGCCAACGCTTTCAATCTGGATTTATATGAATTATCTGGACTGCGTCAAGGGCAACTAATAGCCGACCTAATCCGCACTACGATGCCGTATGCGGAAGAAACGGTTGGAGTTGAAGAGTTGACCGACCCGAAGCGGATGTGGTGGTTCTATTGTTACTACCCGGGCGTCCAGAAATTTGACTGTGATGATTTGACCACTTGCTTTATGACAATGGCCGAATCAATTGGACTAACTACTGGAGTTCGTCTAGCAGGAGACGCCGGCAAAACGGACAAGTATCACGTCTATCCAATTTATCGTGGTACTGATGTGCCGGAGTACGTTTTCGATGTTTCTGCCCCAACTCCTTGGGGTGTTGAGATGAATCGTGGTGACAACTTCCGGGATTATTTCCCGAAAGATCCAGCGACTTACGAGCCTGTTTTGTCTCGATCTGTAGCTGCTGGACTCAAAGCACAGTGGGCTACAGGTAATACCCCCTTTAGCGTCGCTGGCCGAAAACCGCAGCTTTCCCTCCCGCATGCCCCTCGGGGATGCGGTCGATGTGGTTGGATAGCGGGTCCTGGATGGGTAGGCGGGGTGAGTGCTGTCGGCTCCCGTTGTCCACAATGCGGCTGTAACTTCTTCTACGCTAAGTAGGTGGTATAGGTTTTGCGCCTATATCACTCTATAAATAATAAGAGCTAACTGGAATTCTACTAGGTGGAGTGCGATGCCTATTCGTCAATTCATTAATACCCCTTTCAGTGAAGAAGTAGGGTATACAATTAAAGTGGTGAATGGTCCACCCCTGAATTTGAATGGGGCAATGCCGCAGCAAGCCGATTTGATGGGTATACCGTTCGCTTCGGTGGGCAGCCGTACTACTGGCGGCTTTGTAGCTCCTCCAAGGACTACGGGCGGCTGCTATCAAGTGCAGACTCCACAGGGGAATGTACTGATGAAGGCCTACACGCCGGGTTACTACAATCCGCCTTTGGCTTATGATCGTTGTTCTACTCCTCGTCCCTTTGGTCCTCAGCCAACAGGCGCCGGTGGCTGCAAATGTGGATGTGGCTGTCAGGGAAGTTGTGGATCTGGTTGTGGCGCGAAGCCGCCTGTGCCGGCAGGCCAGCCCTCAAGTGGGGGCTGCGGTTGTGGGGCGAAAGGACCCGGGCAGGCCGGCGGCTGCGGTTGTGGTGCGAAAGGTGGAGGAGCACCTGGACACGGGCACGGATGTAGCTGCCCGCAATGCAAGGCAGTGATGATGGGGTATGCCGGTGAAAGCGATGAGCCTATGGGCCCATCATACCGACACAAGCGTTACCAAGCTGGTTACTTCGCGCCGGAGTACGTTAACGGTCCTCGTTATATTCCGACTGTAGGACAGCTTTCTCGTAAGGCCCCCCTGTCTCCTTCGCAGGCAATTATGAAGCAGCAGGAAGAAAAAAAAATTACCCGGGAACTATTGAAGGGCAATATTGATGCCTTAATAGATTTTTTGGCTGAAGATCAGGGAGGATTGACTGCGGGCAGTGGGAAGATTTGCATGAAGCAGCCTTCCTACGAAGAACCCACACAGTTTACCCATCTGTTTAGTGAACCACGCTCGTTTGACCTTCAATTGAGTAGCCCAATGAGTTGCTCTGGTGGAACGGTGGGTGGTTGTGGATGTGGCGCTAACATGAATGCCCCTATTCAGAGTTACTACAGTTGTATCGAGCGGGCACAGGATGAGTCTCGCGGCGTTTGCCCACGACAGTTCCAGGGGTACTGGAATCCTTGGGGTCAAGTAAACGGACCGCCGACAGTTGGAAAAGCCGGGCTACAGCTAAGTAAGGATGCGGTTGATAAACTAACCAACCTTCTTGTTGTGAGTACCGGATTCAACCCAGACCAAAACCCGAAGCTTCGTCAGATTGTCGAAACGAAGCTAGACGAAGCATTGGCTAAAGAAGGCATTACAGTGGTAGCGGGTCAGGTTTCTGGTCCGGGTACGACTGGCTTCTTGGCTGACTTGATCCGTGGCATCACTGGTGCTGTTAGTGACACTACAAACTTTGTTGGTCAAACAGTTGTCAACCCAATGCAGCAATTTGTTCGCAAAAATGCCACTACTGTGTCGCGTGACATGGCAAGTGTAGATAGGCAACTTGGGGTTACAAGTAACTTGCAGCAGTTTGTCCAAACTGGTGGGCTCGCGAATCTACAACAGCAACTCGGCCAAAACGTTCAATGGCCTGAACTAGCCGCTCTGGGATTTGGTTTAGCTGGACCGGCCGTTGGCCTTCCAGGAATAGCACCGGTTTTGGGCGCTTTAGGCGACCAAGGAGTGGGTGGTGGTCTTGGCGCTGTTTCGCAAAGTATGCAGAGCCTTTTGGGTGGGGGCGGCGCCACGGGGCAGCTACTCCAACAAAACGGCCAATTTGGTGGCATGATTGGTAAGCAGCCGAATCAACAGTTGATGGGAGGTCAGCAGGGACTTCTTCAACTAATAGGCAGTAAAGCACAAGTGGATACGCAGAAGACATTTTCTGGTCTACAAGGTTTGGGGCGGCAAGTTGTTCAGCCGGGGGGTCAAGGCCTCGACTTCAATGCGCTAGCCGGGCTGCTTGGAGCACGTGCTGGTTTGGGCGCTAAATAACAAATTGATAGTTGCCCCCATATATCAAGAAAAAAGTTCGGTTAAGGGCACGAGGCGTAGGATTTGCTACTGCAATATGGTAAACAATATGCACTGGGTATGAGGTTAATTCATCTTCTTGTATCCAATTGCTTGATGGAGCGGTCGGTTTCGACGGCATCGAAGCCGAAAAGAAACTGATCTCTAAATAGGGAAGGTCAAAACAAATGAAGCTTGTCCTTATGGGATCAAAAAGTGTTTCCGGGCGCTCTGCCGGGCGCAAGACAAAGCGTCGCAAGTCGACTGGTACGAAACGGCGAGTTAGCCAAAGGAAAGGAACAGGTCAAATGGCAGTAAAACGTAAGCGTAAAAGCAAGAGCAAGAGGGGTGTATCGGCCCGTCGCCGCATCCGTCGCCGCCGTAAGGCTGCTTCTGGTGCTGTTCGTCGTCGTCGCAAGAGTACAAGCACGAGCACGAGCACGAGCGGTTCGAAGAAGAGCACGAGTGGTCGTCGCCGTCGTCGTCGTGTAGGCACTGGATATCTTCAGCGTAGTCAGAGCCCGCAGCGTCTTCGCCTAGGCGCGGAATCTGCGAAGCTTGGTGGACTAGTGGCGGGTGGCCTTCTTGGTTACTACGCGCTTGGTAGTCTGCGGGAAGCCCTTCCAAAAACAGGCAATGTCGCACGGTTTATGGGCGACCCAGGTCGCGTTGCAGTAAGCAGTGTTGCTGGCCTCGTAGCTTCTTATGCTGCGCGGTACCTCCGTCAACTACGTAGTGGATTCCTCGGCCGTATGGTTGATGGACTTCAGTATGTCAGTGTCCTTGGTCTAGGTATCAGTGCTATTCAGGGACTGGCTCTTACTCAAGTAGGACGCGATGCGAAGTTGAATCAACTACCTGGCCTCGTATCTGGTCCTGGCCAACTCGGCGTCTCGATTCTGAGTAGTGCTGACCTAGAAGGTAAAATCGCGGAATTGCGCGGCGAGCGCGAAGAGCTTGAAGGTGCCTTGGGTTCGGTCGCAGGCGACCTTACACCAGAGCAAGAAGCTGTCTATGTGAGCGCCGCCGAGCACGTTGCTTCGGTACAGGGTCCGCTAGACGCTGCCGCCAAGCTACTGGAAAACGGTCGCATGTACGAAGCCGCCGAAGCTATCAAAGATGCTATGTCGCTAGCCATCGTTGCTCGTGCCCTCCTAAGTGGTTTGACCGCTGGAGCCGTACAGCAGCAGATGCCTGCACAGCAACAACTCGCACAGCAGCAAGCGCTGCCACAACTTCAATTGCAAGCCGCACAGCAGGCTGTAGCACAGCAGGCTCTAAGCCTTCAACAGCAGATGGAGCAGGGACTACTCCCCGCTCAGGTCCAGATTCAGAACGCAGCAGATGGTCAGGTGATCACCGTCCCGGCTCCGGCCGATGAAGACGTGGTCGTGCCGGTCGTCGGTGGCGGTTCTGGCCTGAACCTCGATGGCCTCGCTCAGTGGTCGGCTTGGGTTGCACAACAGCAACCGGGTTGGGCTCCGAGTGAAGTGGCTACCGCTTTTGTGCTGAAGTGGCTCGCCAACAACCAGCATTACTTCGCTTACGGCCCGAACGCTGTTGTTTCGCAGAACAACTACGGCCCCGGCAATCTCGCCGGTTATTCGAATGTCGCTTCGCAACAGGAAGCTCCGGCACTCCGTCTCACGACTGGTGGCCAGGTCTTCACCTGTGGAGCTTCGCAGGAGGAGGTTCTTGGGACAATCTCAGGAATCTTCGAAAGTCATCTTGGTAGCTTCTAAATAAGTTGCCTTGGTTCACGGATGAAAATCATCCATAGAAAGGAAAAGAAATGAATTGGCAAGTAGGACAACCCGCTCTCCCCGCAGCCGCTGCAATGCCTGGTGCTGTACCGCCGCCGCCTGCCGTAAACCCCCAGGTTTACGCGCAGAACTATAGCTGCCCGGTCCCCAACATCCAGACCTTCCAGCAGCCCGCATGCAACGATCCGGCGACCTCGGTACAGGTCACCAAACGCGTCTTCGTGACGACCACCTCTGGTGTCTTCGTCGTGGATACGGGAACGACCATGGATGCTGGTTTCGGCGCTACCCTCTCGGGTGCCCGTGCAGCCGCTCCGGTCGCTGGCCGTTTCGCCGTCATCACTGACAGCACGACCACTGGTGTCATCCGTGACATCACCATCGCTTGGGACCCGTTTGCCGACCAGGCTGACGGCCCAGCTTCGGACCAGACGATCCGCTCGTTCGGTTCTTCGTTCAGCGCGATTTTGGCTGGACAGATCACCATTAACAACACTCCTTTCCCAACCGTCATTCCTGTAGCCTCGGCTATCAAGACTGTCGGCGGAATCGACAGCTACTGGACGCAGCAGTCTGCGACTAACCAGTTTTACATCTCTCCTCGCGTAGAAGCCACTCACTCGCACGCTCCTGCTCCGATTGAAATCTTCCTTCCGGAAGCGTCGGACTTTGAAGTGCTCGTGGATGTCCCGACCCGCTCGGTTGAAGGTGCAGCACTCACCACCGCCGCTGGCGCAGCATTCGTGTTCGTATGGACTGGACTCGTAACGATCCTCCAGGAAGACAACACCAAGCTCGGCAGCATCAACACCGGCCGCTAATCTTAAGCCGGTTAGTGTCAGTCAAAGAATTAGCCCCGCTCTGCGGGGCTTTTTCCTTTTCTATTCCTAATTGCCACGGCATAGAATAGGTTCGACAAACAACGGAATGTTTGATTCGTGGCGCCATATACGGTAGAATCAACTATTGCTACGACGATAATTGGGAGGCTCCATGGATTGGACGCGTACCGCTTTTGCGTTATCAGGGGGAGGAGCCAAAGGCGCATACATCGTCGGGGTTTTACGGTATTTGTGGGATAACCATCGGGAGGAGGTAAGGAAATCTCCTTCTGTATTCGGGAGCAGCACCGGAGCCTTGATTGGTGTTAAGTGGGCCCTTGCCTTAATGACGGGGGATTCACGTCATGTAGATGAAATTGAACATATTTACAGGACGGTAACCCAAGACTCGTTGTTGAAATCCAATTTTTCCCTTTCGGAACTCAATTATTGGGACTTGATTTTGGGTCGTAAGAATCATCTATTTGAACATCTTAGTATATATGATAGCGCTCCTCTACAAGAATTAATTGACACTATTGTAGTAGCGTCTGACTGGGACCTCTTAACTTCTCCAGGAGCAGTTGAAATAGGATTCCCAATTGTGGCTTTAGAGTCGGGTTGTGGCGAGGTTGTTTCTAATATTGCTTGCCCGGATACAAAGCTCTTACGGCGGGCTCTTTTAGCTAGCGCGTCAGTTCCTGTGCTTATGCCTCCTGTTCAAGTGTTCCCGGGACGCGGAAAATTTGTTGATGGATGTTTTGTTGCCTTTAACCCTATTGACGTCCTTCATCATTCTAGTATCGCAAGCGAACTTGACCATGTTTTAACGGTTAGTACCGAAGACTATGAATTTAGTAGTGCGACGATGTTGAGTGATGTAATCAGTGCCGTAGTAAACCAAGCTGGAATTAGCTGCAAAGCCCAGGCGCGTCGAATGATGCGTCTTGTTCGTTGGCTGACTCATAAAAAACCTTTAATTCCTCAGCTTATTTGGGACGTTTTTGATGAGAAGAAGATGATTACTATGTTGGACGCAGCCAGCGCCGAACTGAGCGAATTCGACGTAAAGATGGTTCATCCAACAGTTCCCTTGAGTTTGAATCCTTTTTCTTTTCGGCAGCCGGAAATGAGTCAACTTGTAGATCGGGGCATTGCGGACGCTGCGGAACAAATACCACAAATGTTAGCTTAGTTGCTCTTTTTCTTGAAGTTGTACGTGCTAGCTGCTCTAATAAAAAATACTTTGAGAGCGTTGTCAACTACCCCTATCCTAAAAGAAGGGGCTTGTCTCGCACTAGCGGTTGCTACCGCATCTAGAGGGACAACGCAAGAGTTGTACTAGACACTTATGCTAGCGTTCTAACCGTAGCAGGTTGAACAATGTTGCGGGTGCTTCCCAAGCCTGCATCCTCTTGGAACGCCAGCGTCGATGGGATTATAACAGGCCCTTGTGGCCTAGTAAGGTAACTTACTTGTGGTGGTAGACAGAGTGCCAGTGCTAGGAAAAACAGGAAAAGCGCTCATGCCTTGCCATCCGGCGCGAGCGAGAAAGCTTATGCATAAACGCAGAGCGACAGGTCATTTCGACCGAGACATCTTCTTCATCCGCTTGCTAGATAGAGAAGATGGTGAAACACAGGAAATAGCAGCCGGAATTGATCCCGGTTCCAAGAAGGAGGCAATAACTCTCAAAAGCGAATCTCACACATATCTGAACACGCAAATGGATGCGGTTACAGGTGTAAAACGGAAGATGAAAACTCGCAGAATGATGCGCAAAGCGCGCAGACGCAGAAAAACCCCATATCGAAAAATGCGGACCAATCGCAAA
>SDBV01006549.1_pt1 | contig 16120 bp, 11 predicted proteins | sample 2277081 | NCBI WGS metagenome assembly SDBV01 (sample SAMN10402039, study PRJNA504765) | marine sediment metagenome | isolation source: marine sediment core GS10_PC15, 223 cmbsf | place: Arctic Ocean: Southern Knipovich Ridge | collected 2010
GGGGTTATGGAACCACGGAGGGTATCCTGACGGTTAAACCTGGCTTTCGGATGTCCGGGTTGAGCATTTACTTTTAAACACAAAATGAACACAGCCAGGATGGCCCCTATGAATTTGAAATTGATCATTTGATTGATGAATTGGGTTTAGTTACTGATTTGGTCTCTGAGGAGATATAATACTTTAATAAAGTATTCCAAATTAGTTATTATTTTGAACAAATATTTAATTTGGATCCAGGATATCCCAGGATTGTTACATTGGGTTCTCAGCCATGTATTTGTGAAGCAAGGCCGAAATATGATATCTGTCCCGTCCCAATGTTTCATAAAATTCATTTAATGCCTCTGCCGAATTTCCCAGACCCAATTTACCCAGCCCCATTAAATAGTGGCAATGTGTTTGGTTCCTGAGATTCAGGTTATCTTCCCATATTAGAATATCCGGTAATGATACAGCAAAATAGTCGATTCGCACATCGCTGTTCATGTGCTCCTCCCCGTATTCAATAAGTTTGTTAAACCGTGATTGAGCTTCCTTCCGCCTGCCCAATTTTTGTAATGCCAGGCCCTGGTAGAATATTTTATCGGCAGGCTGATCATTGTAAAACATGGCCTGACCCGGTATTATTAATCCGGCAGAAGCTTTATTCCAGTATTTTCTGGCTTCTTTGTCCTGACCCATACCCTCATAGACACAACCCAACCAATAAAAAATATCATTTTCCTGTGTGCCAAACAGTTTGCCTTCTCCCAGGTTTTCAGGATATTGTTGTGCTTTTTCAAGATAGTCCTGTGCGATTTTTAAGTTCCCCTGTGCAATATTCTGTTTGGCCAACTCAGTACAGGAGGTAACATATTGAAGGGGTACTTTCCCTTCCCCGCCTTCCCATGGATGAAAGTTCCGTTTCATTATTAGGGTTAATGCCCTTTTGTAATCACCTTGAATATTGTAGAGTTCAATCCTTTCCAGATAAAGATCATCACGTGAATGGGTGAGTTCCAGATTATTTTCCAATAAGGTTAATCGTTTACTGGCCGGCAGGTTCAGTTTTTTATATAACTGGCTTAACTCCATCAATAATCGCGCATCCTGACCATCAAGTTCAAAAGCTCTTTCAAGCATGTTACGTGCAAGCTCCGCATTATTTTCTTTATTAAAGTACAATAAGGCCAGGTTCCTGTAAGTTATTGGAAAAGTATCGTCGATTTTCAGGGAAGCCTCCCAGCACTCTCTTGCCTTTTGGTACTGCTTTGAAGAATACCAGAAATTACCCAGGTAGTAGAGGCCTTTTGCATCTTCCTGATTAATTTTAAGCGCGGATTGCAGTACCACAACTTCTTCGAGCCGGTTTGGAAAGCAATAATCAGAAGGCATTTCCTCAGCCATTTTATAGTGTTTCATTGCATCATCACCTATCCTCAACTGCTCATGGTACCAGCCAAGAAAATATTGTGCCATTGGATACATGGTATCTTTTCCACTGCTATATTCATTCAAAAGTCTGATTGCTTCTTCAAACATTCCTGCCTGTGCATAATCAAGCGAAAACTCAATGTAATTATGTACATAATCGCGAAACTGTATCCTGACCTGATCCAGATCGTCTGAATTACAACTTAGGAGGTACTTCTCAAACAGAGCACCAAAATTAAATCTATCGATGGACAAAGATTCACGAATAAGTTCCTGTGCATTATCCTTCTTACCAAGCTTCCTCAGGATAATAATTTTAAGATGCCTTGCCTTATGATTATGCCAGTTTTTAATAAGCGACCTGTTCACATGTTCATGAGCCTTTCCATAATTACCCCGATGGCAATCGATCTGAGCCAGATTGAAATACCCTGCATCCTGCCACTCTGCATTCCAGCAGGACTTATAGAAAGATGCATAGGCCTGGTCCATTCTTCCAAGAAACCTTAATGTAAGGCCCCGGTTAAAGTATGTTTCTCCATCCTTAGGATTGGGATTCTTCTCAGTGAATGTATCTATCGCTCGATTGAAATATTTCAGAGCCAGCTCGAACATACCTCTTCTCAAGTACCAGATACCCAAGGCATTATTGCTTCTACTGTCTCCCGGTTCTCTTGATAAGGCTTCCATATAATATTCTACTGGATCATATGTGGCATGCCGGTATTGTTCGAGGTGTAAACCACGCAGGTAAAGCTGTTCTATGCTATCAATTTCTCTGGGTAGTTTTGCGGCGATAGCAGGTTTAGGAGCAGGATTTTCAATTGGCTTTTCCGGATGCCAGGAAACAAGCAAATTTCCTTTATTATCTAAAACCTCCAATTGAAGTTCATAGAATTTTGCCGGACTTATATCCACACTGCACTCAAAATCTTTCTCTGGTGACAAATCATGTCTTTCATCCAAAAAGAAATCATCATTTTTTTTAAGGGTTATGCGGCAATGTATGTACTCAGAAGTCACATAGACTTTTACAACAGCCTTCCTTTCATTAATTTCAAGGTTTACCAGAGCTTCTTTCGTGGCATTTTTTACCAGTCCCACATTATAATAGGGCATAAAGTATTGTTTGAAGCTTTTTTCCTCGTATGGGTGCATCCAGGAAAAATCCGGCTGATTATCTGTATAAACTCCACACATCAGCTCAATATAAGGTCCGTCTTCATCTGTGAGATTACGGTCCCACGCTTTGCCAAACTCTCCACTTCCCCATGTCCATTGTTTTTTGCCCGGTGACACATGATGATCTGCCACATGAAGCAATCCGCATCGTGTATCATTTTCGTAACCTCCAACAAAATCGTACTTGGAAGTAATGGCCATATAGGATGTGGGAACGGGAATGTTTTTATACCTGGAAATATCTGTTCCTGGGGCGTAATTAACTTTATAATATTCACCTCTGGCAATAGGGAACTCAGATACGTCCCTTTTACCATGGTCAAAAACAGCATTAACATCTGGAGGGAATACCGATTGGTAATGGTCGTTAACTTTAACAGCCGGGTTGGCCCACCAAAGGAAGGTCTGTGGCAGGGGTGTACGGTTGTATAATTTTACAGATATTTCCAGATATGCCTTATCGGGATACAAGGTGAATCCTGCCATGCCTTTGGATCGGAACATCCTTTCCACCTCACTGACCCAGATTGTACAACTACCGTCTTCATTTTCTTCCAGGTCAAAATCAACCGGATCGAAGGTACTCGGCCTGTGGTGCTGGGGCCAGTTGAACTCTATTCCACCCGATATCCAGGGACCTGTTAAGCCTACCAGTGCAGGTTTAATTACTTGATTGTAATAAACAAAATGACGTTGGCGGATCTTGTCATATGCCATCTGTATCCTACCTCCAAGGGAGGGCAATACCATTATTTTCAGGTAGTCATTTTCCAGAAATATAACCTCCCACTCCTCATTTGATTTTTCGTCGCTTATATTTTCAATGACAGGATGGGGATAAACACTTCCGCTGCTGCCCTGGTACACACGTTTTTCAAGAAATATTGGAAATTTTTCGGGTTTCCCGATTTTGTAGGTCGGAATAATTACCTTATCCCTCCATACTTTAACTTCTCTTTTCATCATTTTAACCTTAACGGGAATCGGATCTGTTAATTACCTGGCTTAAACCATTCAAACAGCTGCTCAGATACCAGCCAATGTCCAAGTGCATTTATATGATTGCTCTGTGCCATGTATTTTTCAAGCGATTCTTCTGCAGCTATCTCTTTAAAAATGGAATAACTGTCAACAAGTCCAACTTCATGCAGTAATGCCAGCTCCCGGATCTGTTTACTGTGTTGAGCAAGTTGAGCATTCGGCTGAAGGATATCTTCACTGGTATCAGGGCTTGGGGTAAGAAGTATTACCTTAACTTCGAAAGACTTGGCCATTTTTATCATTATTTCCCATGACAGTCTTGCTTTTTGGAGACCTATACTTCTGTCATTCAGCGCATAATCTATAACCACAAGGTCGGGTTTATGGTTCATTACATCAGCCTTGAATCGAGCAGCACCCTGTTCTGAATGTTCTCCTCCGATTGCAGTTAAAATAACATTAACAACTGCATTGGGGTATGATTCTTTAATTTTCCTCAGGGTCAGATGTGGATATGATTCCAGGGTATTTACTTCAGGAGTGGAAAAATATCCTGCAGGCACAGAATGACCATGAAAAACGATGTTTATGGTACGGTTTTCAGGCCACTCAAGCTGCAGTTCTGTCTTAATATTATCGAGATACATTTGTTCAGGGAATTGATTTTGTGCATCCATACCTGATGTAAGAAGTATCAGAAAAATAAAGCATAGATGACATTGGATGCATTTCATTATAGTCACCCTTTAATTTTGCTTTCAAATTCACTGACGGCTTCCTTGATTGCCATAAGGTTTTCCCAGGGAACTTCGGGTTCGACAAGGTGTGTCGGACCAATGCAAAGACCTCCCTTTTCTCCACATTTCTCAAGCCTTGATGTACTCACTTTCCTGACTTCATTAGCTGTACCAAAGGGCAAGAGTTCCTGCGTACCGATTGTTCCCCAAAATGACACCCTATTGCCATACTTATTGGCGATTTCATCAAAACTCATACATTCGGGCTGGATAGGGTTCAATATATCCACGCCAACTTCGATAAGCTGGTCGATGAAGGGAACAATATATCCGCAGGAATGATAAAATATTAATATATCCGGATTGATTTCCCGGGCAGTCTCGATAACCTTTGAGATCCTGGGTTTCAGCCATTGCTCCCATAGTCCCACATCAATCATTATAGAATTCTGAGTACCGATATCATCTCCAAGGCTCAAGATGTCCACTCCGGCTTCCGCATATGCACCGGCTTTGGCGCAGGCAAACTCGGTGATTTTATCAAGAAGAACGGTTGCTTTTTCATCCATCATCATCATGTCCATCATCAATTCCTCCATGGATCTAAGATACCATGAGGCTTCCCATACAGTCATCTGCATGAAAGCAAAGGAAGCTAGTCCCTGGCTATGCAAACCATTTACAATTTCTTCTATTTTCTTCTCCTTTTGGGAGTCTACTGAGGGGTAAGGATAATCGAGAATCTCGCTCAAACCGGCTCCTTTCAGCGGATGGTGCATCCTTGTCATATGAAATGCCAATTCTGAACCTTTGGAATGACCTATTCCATATTCATCAAACTTTGTGTCTGAAGGAAGCTTTTCTCTATGAAACAGTTCATGCCCATCTTTAAAATTTCTCCTAACCTCCATTTCAAACATTCTGTGGCTCAGATTAAACCAGTACTGGTAATCTTCATGTCCTATCCGATCCTTAAAGGCCTTAATCTGCGATTCACATAGCCAGAAATCTACTGGCACATGATCAAAGCCTTCACGTTTCAGGGATCTTATAAGATTTTCTCTATTTGTACTCATACTTATTTTACTTTTAGTTCAGTTGATTCATTTAACTTGATTTGATCACATCTTATCATCAATCCGCCCGGGTTTTCCTTTAAAGCAGGAAGAGTGATAGCCGCTCACCCCCGGTTTTACAGCAAATAATCCCCCGCTTTCCGGGTATTCATTAAGTTCCTGTACGGATAATCCTGTTCTGGCAGATGTAATATAAAGAGTATCCAGCAGACTGCCTCCAAAAACACAGGATGTGGGTTGAGGCACCGGAACGATTATTACCTTCATCAATTGACCGGTATCGGGATCCCAGCGGCTGACATTTCCCCCACCCCAGTGAGCGATCCAGAGCTTTCCATCCCGGTCAATGGTCATGCCGTCGGGGGCGCCATGGTCTTTCGGGATTACGATAACTGTCTCCGGGTTGGCAATGATACCTTCTGAGGGACTAAATTCATATGACATTACATTGTAGCTAAGGGTATCTATGTAATACATGGTTTTAGAATCATGCGACCATGCCAGTCCGTTTGAAATGCTGACACCGGATATCATTTGAGAGACCGTGAGGTCTTCATTCATACGATAAAGACTTCCGCAATTTTCCTCAGCTTCCAAATCCATCGTCCCTGCCCAGAGCCGTCCCTGAGGATCACATTTCCCGTCATTGAACCTGTTATTTTTAAGATCATTTTCCGGATCCGCAATATAAATCGGATTACTGTCTTCAATAATCCAGGCGAATCCATCCTGTAGGGCTGCGATTATATGTCCTTCGGTATTTGGTACTGCCATTCCAATTCTCGTTCCAAGCTCCCGGTATTTATCCTGCCCATTGGCAGGATTGTAAAAATGCACACTGCCTTCTTCGATGTCGACCCAGATCAGCAGGTCATTTTGATGGTCCCAGAATGGACCCTCGCCGAGCGTTGCACGTGCATCATATATGAGTTCAGCCTGCATTATTGATCATCCTGCATTAGAGCAGATCTGCCCCCGTCGATAAGGTAGGTAACACCTGTATAAATCCCGAATAATCACTGGCCAGGAAAGCGCAGAACGCCCCTATGTCTTGGGGAGTCCCAATCTTGCCCGCAGGATGTCTCTGTATGGTTCTTTCCAGCTCAGCCCCGGGATCGGGGAAGGAATCGAACCATGCTTTTGTGCTTTCGACAACGATAAATCCGGGAGCAATCCCAATGGTTCGGATATCAGGTCCCCATTCAATGGCAATGGACTGTACCAGGCCAGAAATTCCAGCCTTGGATACATTATAGGGGAAACAACCGGGTATTGTACTGTAGGCATGATTGGAGGAGTTAATAATAATTACACCATTCGGACTTTCTGATAGATATGGTTTACATAGTTTGGCAATTGTCCAGTGAGACTTCAGATTGAGGTTCATATTAAAATCCCAGTCTCCTTCTGAAGCTTCCTCAGCACCTTTAAAAACATTCATTCCCGCATTGGATATAAGGATGTCAATCCTGCCATATTTATCAACGGTATTTTTTACTAAGGATTGAATTTCCTCTGTGGATGTGACATCTGCTTTCTGATACATGCATTTGCGATCAAGAGATTCCACTGTATGTATGAAATTCAAGACTCCCGGGGAATCCGGATTATTCTTTGCGCAACAGGATATGTGGCAGCCAGCTTCTGCAAGGGTTGCCGCAACACCGGCACCGATCCCACTGGAAACACCTGTCACAATGGCCACTTTGTCTTTGAGATCAATGGGTATCATATTTAATATTAATATGGGTTATACATAAAAACCCTGTTTCGCTTTACGAATACCAGGATGCGCTTCCATCACTTCTTCTACAAGATCGACCCCAAGTCCCGATCGGTCTGAAAGTACCAGGTGCCCATTCTTGAACTCAAGGGGGTGATCGATGATTTCATCTCTCCAGAGCACATCTTTCAGCATAAATTCCTGTCGGTATAAATTTGGTATAGAGGCACATACATGTCCACTTGCCAGGGTGCTCAACGGACCGTTGGGATTGTGCGGAGCAATCAGTACACTATAGGTTTCTGCCATTGTCGCCATTCGCTTCATCTCGGATGGTCCACCGCATCGGGTAATATCGGGCATAATGATATCGCAAATACCGTTTTCCAGGATTGGCCTGATACCATAGCGGGTATAATGCCTCTCACCCACACATATTGAGACCCTGGGATCAAGGCGCTCCCTGAAAACCTTCAATGTCTTTTCGTTCTCAGGTCCGGCAGGTTCTTCAAACCATGTAATATCAAGTTCGGCTAAGCGTTCGGCCATTATGATGGCAGTCTTGAAATTCAGCAGGGCATGTGTTTCTATCAGTATATCGACATTTGGACCAACTGCCTCTCTGACGGCTTTCACAATTTCATAGGATTTATCCTGCTGGTCACGGTCCAATGCCATATTTGTGGAAAGATCGTCCCCATAAAAATAACTTGTGTGTGCAAATGGATCAAATTTGAGTCCCGTAAAACCTTTCTCAACCACCTTTAGTGCCTGATCAGCATAATCACGGGCATTATGTCCCCCATCTATAAACCAGTAATTTGCATAGAGCAGGATCTCATTCCTGTATGCACCTCCCAATAAGTCATAGCATGGGACTCCGAGGACCTTGGCCTTCAGGTCAAGCAGGGCCATATCTATGCCACTAATGGCACATAAACTAGCGCCAAATGGTCCTACCCAGTTAAGGTCCCGGTAAAGCTTGGTCCAGATATAATCCGTTCGGATAGGATCCATGCCTATTATCCTTTCACCCGCGTGTTTTGCTGCAGCTTCAACGATAGGGCTTCCAGGCCAGTTGGTAGCCTCTCCTACTCCTGTATAACCTTCATCGGTATAGATCTTCAGCATGGTCCAGTTGTACTTTATTCCCTCGACAAGCCAGACTTTTACATCAGTAATCTTCATAATTTTCAGAGTTACATTATTCCAAATTTATCAAAAGCTTACCTTGCGCTCATTCCCTCTTCAATGGCTTTTTGTACCATTTTTTCTCCCCTGGCTTTCTCAAGGGACTCCCCGATAACCTCTTTCTCGATATCTCTGGGAACGATGCAGACACCGTCAAGATCTCCAACTACCAGATCTCCGGGATTGACCTTAGCATTTCCTATTTGAACTGGCAGCCGGAAGTCAATCACCTTACCGCGTGGAGCCTGGTCCTGTGCGTACCTACCGTAGCAAAATGTGGGGAAGTTCAGGTCCAATATGCCCAGGGTGTCCCGGGCATACCCATCAACCACTGCGCCTGCAGCACCTAATTTTATGGCCCTTGTGCTCATCAACTCACCCCATAAAGCATAACTGGGAGAGGATCCCGTACAGATGTAAACTTCATTTTTCTTAAGGTCATCAAGCGCCTCGAGCATTAATCCAAAAGGTTTGTTCATTAAGTCATTGGCCGTACCCGCAACGGTATTCCCAAAGGTATCTGCCTCAAGTACCGGCATTGCCCTGCCAACCACTATCATGTTGTCACGGAGGGGCTGAATCTGAGGAGGAAGGAATTGGTTCAGATAATTCATCTTGTCCATGATATCTCCAATCACTGCGGTGAACAGTTCCTCTTTAATGGTCCTGATCAGCTCATCATCATTTTTCCATTCAGTCATAATGCAGTTTATCTATTTAATTGCTTCCGAATAATTTCATTGATAATCCTCGATGTTTCATTACCCTCGCGGGAACCCAATTCATAGCGTCCGTCACCCAGGGCAAATTCGGGGGCAATAAAAATTGCCAGAATATTGCCTTTAGTGCGCATAACAGAAAAGATTTCATGAAAATATCCTTCCATATCCAGGGGAGCGAAATCACAAACCATTATGGCAATCTTGTCCTCAAACTTCTCCTGCATCAGCTTTACCTGGTTGAAATCTCCCATGCAGAAATTATTGATCCCTGTAAGTCCATCTGTCGCCAGGAAATTATCAAGCTGGTGATCCGCCGTTCCGCAGAAATGAATCGTCCCACCCCCGAAGGCTTTTAGCACCTTGCTGTTATAGGGGACAACAAATTCCCTGTAAAGATCGGCCGGAAGCTGGGTGCAATCATCATCAGAAAGCCATACACCCCCATATCCCTCAGGAAGGTGGATAGCATGGGGCCAGGCACCTGATTCCATCTCCTGTCCCGCATGTTTTTTCTGAACCTTTACCCAATCAATTAGGATATCTGTACTTAGTTCCATTAATTCATGTGCCTTTTCCGGATACATAAGCATCCAGGAGAACATGTTTTCAAGTCCACATACACTTAGTGCAATATTCAAGGGTCCCTGGGTATCGGTTACACTCACAGGAATATCGGTATGCTGTTTCATATAGTCGATTGCCCCGAGTACCCTGGGCATAAGTCCATCACTATAAGGATCCGGCCTTTTCAGCTCCATTATTTGTTCGGGGTGGTTGATGGCGGCTTTACGTATTGCAGGATCCCCATTTTTTACAAATTCAATTTCACATCCCATTGCCGATGGTACCACTCCTATTCCGAACCAGGGATGCAGCAGGGGGATGAAATCATCCTGAAAATTTTCCATGTGAAAATCAATCTTCTTCAGCTGAAAATCTGTCATAACAGCAGGATCATCGAAATAATCTTGAGGTATCATGGATGGGGTTTCACCCTCAAGCCAGTAATTCATGTAGTTCACGATATATGGCATCTCAAGGTTACGGTGTTCATAGACAGCTCGGATTCTTTCCTTGGAGTTTTCTATGCGATCCATGTATTTACTTGGGATTTTGTACATATTCTTCAATTGTAAGGTTATCGAATCTGATTTTATTCCAGCTGCATCCAAGTCCCACAAGTCCCCTTCCAACCCTGTCGTCCTCGACCATCTTAAGAAGGGATCCATCTATGTATGCTTCAATCCTGGAACCTGAACATCGCAGCATCAAACTATGCCATTCATTGCTCTTATTCCCGATTTTGCCGGAGCCCAATATTTGGTGGCTGTTTAATAGTAATTCCCAATATCCGTCATGATACAGCTTAAGTATATATCCACTGGTATAAACTGGCAGTTCTCCCATCCGTGCAATAAGCTGTGCATATCCCTCGTCGGGGAGCATAACGTCTACTGAAACATCATAATCTTCCCAGGTGATATCACCAACCTGGGTAAGTGGGCCAAGGGGCTTGAATGCATTGAAGAAGGTCCAATCGATGGGATCCTCTGTAACTTTTTGTTCCAGCCATTGTTTTCCGTTTGCTGATGTTAATTCAAAACTTCCCTGAATGTCTGCGAAATACGAGGGACTCATACCCGGTCGTTCCTCGTTAAAATTCTCAGCATATGGTATTGGGAAACCTGCGGAATCAGGGATCGCTGAAAGAGCTTTCCCTTTTCTGCGTCCTTCCAAAGTAGATATGGTATAGATGGACCCGGGCTCGAGTTCGAGTGTGATCCTTCCATTGAGGGGTTCGATGTCTTGTAATTGGACAAATTGTTCACTCTCATTAGAATGCCAAATTTTATGAATTCTTCCACTTGCTTGCTCCGGGCAGATAAGCTCGATAGATCTGGCAACACTGTCTGTAAAGAAAATAGTAGAATATTCGGTCTTTTCAGGATTGATCAGAGTGGTATAGTTGCCACCCGATGAAGACTCAAAATAACCACAAGCGGAGTCAATATAGTTCCATCCAATATCTGTGAATTGAGTAAAATGTGCAGCTGCCCATATGGCTGGGGAGACTTCATAGTATCCGGTCCAAGGTTGATCGGCTTTCATCAGTCCGGTAGATTTCCATTCTCCGGTATTATCATAATACCCGTCGAATGGACACCAAATCTGCATAGCTGTAATACGGTCACGGATATACATTTTATTAAGGATACCGGCCAGTAGGTGTGCATTTTTCCAGGATCCATCGTGCGCAGACCAGTCCTCCGACGCCCAGAGCGATGCATCCAGAGATTTTGCAGATTCTGTAGAGGCATATTCCTCATGACCCAATTGTGGAAGATGATAATATACATAATGATAGCCTACTGCATCAATAACAGATTCAAGCTCCGGATCTGTTATCATCTCTTCACATATCTCCCAATAATAACCAAGGTTATCCGGGGCAAGTATTTTTACATCGGAAAAACCGGCTGCATCGAGTGTTGGTTTGAAAACATCCTTCAGCCATTCTGTACTGATTTTACTTTCATTTTTGCCCGGAGAAATGTACTTAATGTCTATGTCCCAAAAATCTTTTGCACCTCTGATAAATTGAACAATGTAATCGGCATTGGCCTGCGTCCAGTGTCCCCCAAGGTATGCTGGCGCAGCCCATTCGAGTGCAGAGGTAGTTATCGTGGGATTTCGTTTCAGGGCTTCTTTCATAAACCAGAACTCATAACCTCTCTGATAATATTCCGGCCTGGGATTGAGCAGTTCATCTCGGTTCCGTGCATGGCTGGGTTCTGATCCTACCACCACTGCATCTGCTCCTATCTCTACTTTAAGTTGCTGAAAGGAAGCTCCAAATCCCGGCTTGAAAAGATAGTCAAGGATATCTGACCTGTATGGTTCGGGATAATCAATCAACAATTCCGACGATGCTCCTGCGCTGACTCCGCCTATCCCCTCAAAAGTCCGTCCTGATCCTTCAGGATCGATTTGAATAACCAGGCTATCATGCTTTCCCGCATCCTGTAATTGGTCACATGATGACAGCTGGAACATAAATAATGTAACTATAAGAGATATTGTAGTTTGATTCATTCTCAAAAGATGTAAGTTAAATCCGGGTAATACCGGGTTTATTCTGCTAAATTATTCCAATCAATTGAAGTAAATTGGTATAAATCCTTCATTTATTGAATCAAAACCTGCTTTTGGCTGCTTGACATACAGCCTGAATGGATAGACCGTCCTTACCAGAACAACTCATAGGAGAGTTCCTTTCCCTCTAAAACATACAACAGCATTTCGCAGGCATCCCTCACTCCTTCAAAACCTTTTTTGTTTTCCAGGCCTGCATAAAGTTCATGGATCATTGGCAGATAGGACCTGGAATTTTCCTCATCAAGATACATAATGGTCTGGAGAGCCATCAATGCAAGATGGGGGTTTTCATTTCTGCAGGTTTCCTCCAGGTAATCCCTTGCCATGGATTCATGGAAATCATTATGGCATATTCCCGAGATTATAATTTTGGCAGGGGGGTATTCATCCCCAAGGGCATCTATTATTTGATTGCGGTATTTTCCAAGGTCGATAGACTGAGATCTTAGTCCCACGCCAGCCCAGTAACGGACATCACCATTGGGATGTTTAAGAAGTTCTAACTGCTGTTTAAGGACTTTGCTGCCCATTCCGGAGAGTGAGGCCGCTGCGAATATATCCTCGAATGAATACCGGTCCTCTTTTAGGCGATATTCCCAGGGGGTAATAGAACTGCTAATACTGTCCAGATGATATTCAGGAAGGAAATGAATATCCCTGATCTCGCTCAGATTGTCATTTAGAGCTTTACGGAACTTTACAAGCTGATTTTCGTAGGCTTGTTCCCCAGCCAGATTATGAATCTCCCAGGGATCCTTTTCGAGATCATACAGATATTCGGCTGATCTTTTTTGAAATGTGCGTTTTTGGACCGGGTCAAGTATGCCAGCACTGTAGTCGTTCACCATGATTTTGCATATATCGGCATAATCGAAATATTTCTGCCATCGGTGTTCAGGCAAAAATGGCTTGTATACCCTGGTGTACATATACCTCCCGTCAGTTAATGAACGTTCAATGTCACTTGCTTCACCGCTGCGGTCGTTGCTGAGGTAAAGAAATTCATCTGCATGCGTCCTCTGTTCCCCGAGTATAGCTCTTCCGGACATATATGCAGGAATTTCTATACCTGCGAGGCTTAGTATGGTTGGTGCCAGGTCGACAAAACTTGCAGTTTCCCTGGTATGGGTTCCGGTTCCCCATGGAGATAAATGTTTGTACATGTCAGGAAACCATATAGCCCATGGCACCCTGTAACCAAGTCCGGTTGAATTGGCTTTCCCCCTGGGCATGCCTTCACCGTGATCGGCATAAAAAAATATAATAGTACTATCAATTAACCCGTCCGATCTTAGCGCAGACAAAAGAGTGTCAATTTTTTTATCCGTCAGGCTGAGGCCGTTATATATCCGTGAATGCTCCTTCCTCATAGGAGGGGAATCTTTATAAAACGGCGGCATAGTTATATCTTCGGGATCGATGATTTCTTCTTTGTCCAGATGATCCAGAACCTGGCTTTTGTAGATGGTCCAGGGATTGGTCATGACGCGGGACTGATGTGAATCGATGAAATTAAAAACGGCAAAAAAGGGTTGACCCGGTTTCCTTTTCCACCAGCCGGCAGTATCTGAACTCTCGTCCCATGATTCCAGGCTAATACGTCTGGCTTCCGAGGTATTATAGTCAGTTTTACTATTGTTGGAAGTATAATACCCAGCCTCCCGAAGATATGCCGGAAATCCTCTGATAAATTCAGGAATTGGATAAGAACTCCGGTGGTTACCTGTGCCCATAGCATTTGTTCTGCATCCGGTTATGATGGAAGAACGACTGGGAGAGCAGACAGTCCCATTTGAAAAAGCAGATTCAAATCATACGCCCTCCTCAGCTATCCAGTCTATCGTGGGTGTCCTGGCATCTGAATTTCCATAACATCCGATAAACTGAGGAGAAGTATCTTCGATGGTGATCCAGAGAATGTTTGGAGTTTGTGCAGATGTGAGAGTAAATTTGGTTCCGTAACTCAGCAAGATCAAAATGTATATCCGGAAATTCATCGCAGGAATATTTTAATTATTTTATTCCCGACTTGTCTTTAATAAATTGTTTGGGTGTGGATCCAAATTGATTCTTAAAGCTTTTGCTGAAGTAACTCAAGTCATTGAAGCCATTTTGATAGGCTGCTTCGGATACATTAACATCTTCTTTAACCATTTGTCGGGCAGCATTTTGAAGCCGTATGAACCGAATAAACTCTACCGGGGATTTGCCTGTTATTCGAGTTAACTTACGGTATAGCATGGAGCTGCTAACCCCTATTTCACGACACAGACTTGTAACATTTAATTCAGGATCGGTTATCTTATCCATAATCAGATCCTGGATCTTTGTAAGAAATTTATTATCCAGGCTGGGTAATTTTTTCTCACCGGGTTCTGGCATATAACCAGTGTTGAATTTCTCGATCAGTTTGATTCTCTGATCCAGTAAGGAATTGACACGTGTATGAAGTATTCGCAGGTTTATGGGTTTCGCAAGATAGGAATCGGCTCCGGCATAATATCCTTCATGCATGGTTTGTTCTCCTGTTTTCGCTGTTAGAAGGATTACAAGGATATGACTTATTTCAAGATTGGTCTTTATCTGCTTGCAAAGATCAACTCCGTTCATCTCAGGCATCATCACATCTGACAGAACCAGGTCCGGATGCTTCTCACTGGTAAGTTCCAATCCCTGTTTACCATTATCTGCTTCAATGACATTGTAGAAAGTGGAAAAATAATTTGAAAGAAGTCTTCTGAAGTCTATGTTATCTTCTACAATGAGTATGGTAAATTTCTTATCCTCAGATATTTCAGGTATGTCATCTGCGTCTTTGTCAGGATAATCTTCAAAATCCGTAATTTGATTTAAAGAATTGTAATCCATTTCCTGGGACTGGGTCTGTACTGGATCAAAAGATTTTTTCGAAACCGGAATCTCAAATGAAAATTTGGCACCAAGTTCCTTGTCATTTTCAACATGGATCTCTCCCTTATGAACCTCGACAAGAGTTTTAGACAATGCCAGTCCAATACCTGTACCAAAGGTTTTACCTGTCACGGATTCTATCCTGTAAAACCTATCAAAAACATGTTGCAGTTTTTCCTTGTCAATTCCGGGACCGGAATCGGTGAATTCAACATTAAGAAAATTGCTGTTTTCCTTTCGGGTCAAATTGTATTTTATCCGCAGCTTTCCATGATCTGGTGAATATTTGAGCGCATTGGACATAAGATTGCTGATTATTTTATCAAGTTTATCCAGATCAAACCATATATCCTTTTCCAGGTTGCCGGTTAACTCGATGTCTAAGTTCTTACTACTGGTCAGGGGCTTGAAATTGTCGATCATTTGCTTCATAAATACATTGAAATCCCCCTTTTGTACCACTAGCTTCATTGAACCGCTTTCAACCTTGCGAAAATCCAGCAACTGACTGATTAGCCTCATAAGACGGTTGATGTTCCTCTGCATGGCAAGTATATTATCATTTTTGATTTGCCTGTTATGCAGAAAATCCTCAACCGTACAGGATATCACAGATAAAGGAGTAAGCAATTCATGGGAAATATTGGTAAAAAATCTCAATTTGAACTGGGCAAGCTTCTCATCCCTAATATGTTCAATCTTCTCAATTTCATAAGCCTGTTTGATCTTAATATTATTTACCAGAAAATAGTAAATCGTAATAAGAATTGAGATCAGTAAGATGCCGTATATTGAGAATGCCCACCAGGTGTATGCAGGTGCAGGCAATATTCGGATGTTTAGGATAAGTGGTTCATCATTCCAGGCATCACTGGAGTTAGAAGCTGTGAGCATGAATTTGTAATGCCCGGGCGGGATATTAGTATAGCGCACTTCACGCCTGTTTGAAGAAACGATCTGCCAATCACTGTCATAATCATCTAGGATATATGAAAATTTATTCTTTTTTTCCTGTGAGAAAGAAAG
>SDBV01006550.1_pt1 | contig 16119 bp, 13 predicted proteins | sample 2277081 | NCBI WGS metagenome assembly SDBV01 (sample SAMN10402039, study PRJNA504765) | marine sediment metagenome | isolation source: marine sediment core GS10_PC15, 223 cmbsf | place: Arctic Ocean: Southern Knipovich Ridge | collected 2010
AGAGGGCGTAGAGGTGCTGGCGCGCGGCCTTGAGTTCCGTGATGCGCGAGAGCGGGTCGTCGGAGGCGAGGAGAGGACGGTCGAGCTGCTCCGTGTTGCCGCGTGAGGTTAGCCGCGCGAGGACCGTCTCCGGGCGCGCCTCGAGGCAGACGACAAAGGCAGCCTGGGCCAGCGCGTACCGGTTCTCCGCCCGGAGGACCGCGCCGCCGCCGGCCGAGATGACAACGTTATCACGCGCGCAAGCGTCGGCGATCGCAGCGGACTCGAGGTCACGAAAGGCGTCCTCGCCGGCGTCGCGGAAGATGTCGAGGATCGGCTTCCCCTCGCGCTCTTCGACGAGCTGATCGGTGTCGACGACGTCCCAGCCAAAATGCCGGGCGAGGAGCGGCGCGACTGCGGACTTGCCGGTGCCGGAAAAGCCGGTGAGGACAATGCGCGAAGGGACGTTCACGACGCAGCCTTCTGGCAGACAGCGGGGTCGCCGCGCAGTTCGAACGCCATCGGGCTAGCCGGTCTGGCCGCGCGGGCCGATTGTGTCCTGGTAGGCGGCGTAGGCGCGACGGGTCTCGTCGAGGGAGTCGCCGCCGAACTTCTCGAGCATGGCGCGGGCGATGACGATTGCGATCATCGCTTCGCCGACGACGCCTGCCGCGGGGACGGTGCAGACATCGGAGCGCTCGTAGTGCGCCTGGATCACCTCACCGCTGAGCAGGTCGACCGAGGGCAACGGCCTGGAGAGCGTCGAGATCGGCTTCAGTGCGCCGCGCACGACGACCGGCTCGCCGTTGGTCATGCCGCCTTCGAGGCCACCGGCGCGGTTGGTCTCGCGGCGCCACTGGCGGCCGTCCCACTTGTCCGGCGGCATGATGACGTCGTGGGCCTGCGAGCCGGGGCCGGCGGCGACGGCGAACCCACCGCCGATGTCGACGCCTTTCGTAGCGTGGATGCTCATCACGGCCTGCGCGACCTGGCCGTCGAGCTTGCGGTCCCACTGGACGTGGGAGCCGAGGCCGATCGGCACGCCGGTGGCCCACATCTCGAAGGTGCCGCCGAGGGTGTCGCCGGCCTCACGCGCTTCGTCGATGGCGGCGACCATGCGCTCGCCTGCTTTGGCGTCGGCGCAGCGGACGGGCGAGGCCTCGACAGCGTCCCAGTCGGGCTCGCCGTTGAGGTTTGCGACGACGTCGCCGATCGATGCGGTGTGGGAGTGGACGGCAACGCCGAACTCCTCGAGGAAGCGCCGGCAGACAGCGCCGACCGCGACGCGCGCGGCGGTCTCGCGAGCAGAGGCGCGTTCGAGGATGTTGCGGACATCGTCGAAGCCGTACTTCATTGTGCCGGCGAGGTCGGCGTGCCCAGGACGCAGGCGTGTGACGCGCTTGGGGTCGCCCTCGTAAGGGCCGACCTGCATGACCTCGCGCCAGTCGTCCCAGACGCGGTTGGCGATAACCATCGCGACGGGGCTGCCCAGCGTGAGGCCGTGGCGGACGCCGCCGATGAGCTGGGCGTGATCCTGCTCCAGCTGCTGGCGCTTGGAGCGGCCGTAGCCGCCCTGGCGCCGCTTCATCTCGACGGCGATGTACTCCTCGGTGACAGGCACGCCCGCCGGGATGCCTTCGAGGATGGCGACGAGCGCCTGTCCGTGCGATTCGCCGGCGGTAAGAAAACGCAGTTGTGTCACGATCGGGCCTCCGCGGCGGTAGCCTTGTTCGGTTCGTCGTTATCGTCTTCGTCCAGCGCCGGCGGCGGTTCGACCGTAATCGCAAGCGGGCGGCCGGCGTCGCTCAGGCGATAGCGCCCGCCGAGCGCCTCGACGATCTCGTCGGGCGTCCAGTCGTCCCAGTCGACGTTGCGCGCGTCCTCACGCGCAGGCTCGGTCGAGAGAATGCACTCGCGGCGAGTAGCGCCGGACTCGTCGCGGAAGGTCGTGTAGACGTCGATCTGGAGGCGGTCAGGCCGGTAGTGCGGCAACTCGTAGAAGAGCATCTCGGCGACGCGCGCGGTGATCGCGATGCCTTCCTGCAGGGGGTTGCGCATCTCCAGCCACTGACCGTCGACGAGCTTGTAGTCGCTCTCGGCGCTAGCGGAGACGCGCACGAAGTCGGCCTCGACATGCACGAGCTGCAGGCTCTGGACGCCGCGCCAGACCTCGGCGGCGACAGGTTTCGGGCGCTTCTGGGACCGCCAGCCTTCGAGGCAGTCCTCCACGATGTCCCGGATCACCTTCGTGTCGCCAGCGGCGGCAGCGTCGCGCCAGGCGAGCGCCGCGCGGGTGCCCTGGACGATGATGTAGGCGAGCACGAGGAAGAGGACGAAGATGACGATAAGAGCCCACTGGATCATCAGGCGTCCTCCCCGGCGAGGGCGGCTTCGGCGGCCTGAAACATTATGTCGACCGGCGCGTCTTTGCCCGTCCAGACCTTGAACGAGGCGGCGCCCTGGTGGATGAGCATCGGCAGGCCGCCGATGGTGCGCGCACCGGCCGCACGGGCGTCGCGGATCAAACGCGTCTCGGCGGGCTGATAGACGAGGTCGTATACCAGAGATTGTGAGCGAATCAGGTCGGATGGCATAGGAGATCGGTCTTCCTCGGGCGTCCCGGCGGTACCGAGCGAAGTACAGTTTACCAAGAGGCCAGCCTCGGCCGCCGACTTCTCCCACGATTCGCGTGTATCGTGCGCCGCTACGAGCTGCGCCGGCGTGGCCGCGGCGCTCAAGTCCGAGACCAGCCGCTCGGCGCGCTCGAGAGTGCGGTTAACGACGGTGATGCGGGCGGCGCCCGCCTCCGCCAGCGCCACAACGACCGCTCGCGCCGCCCCGCCAGCGCCGGCGACGACTGCGGTGCACCCTCGGGGCTCGAAGTAAGCGTCTCGCAGGGGGCGAAGGAAGCCCTCGACGTCGGTGTTGTAGCCGCGGAGGGTGCCGCCGTCGTTGAGGATCGTGTTGAGCGCGCCAACCCGGCGGACGAGCGGGTCAAGGTCGTCGACGAGCGGCAAGCAGGCCTCCTTGTGCGGGATCGTCACGTTGACGCCGAGGACATCGGGCGCGCGGAGGCCGCTGACACGCGTTTCGAGACCGGCGGCAGGCGTTGGCCAGTGCTGGTAGGTGACGGCGAGGCCCAGGTGATCGAAGGCGGCCTGCTGGAAGACGGGCGAGAGGGACTTCTTCCCCGGTGCGGAGATGACGCCTGCGTACTGCATCGGCTCAGATCCACTCTTGCTCGCCGGCCCGCCTGTCGGAGGTCACGCCGCCCGTCTGATCCGTGTCTGCGCGCTCGATAATCAGGATCGACGCCTCGCTCTCGGCGACGGGGCAGTGCTCGACGCCGCTGGGAATGACGAAGAGGTCACCGGTCTTCAGGAGAACGTCGCCGTCAGGCATGCGGATCGTCAACTCGCCGTCGAGGACGAGGAAGAGTTCGTCCTGCTCTGAGTGGGTATGAGGGACGAACTCGCCCTGCACTTTGGCAAGCTTCACGTGATATCCGTCCAGTCGCGCAACGATGCGTGGGCGCCAGTGGCCGACGATCAGTTTGAGCTTATCGCGGAGAGTTACCGGCACGTTGTCGCCCGTCATTCCCCGCCACCGTTGAGGTAGAGATCGATGTTCGCGTTGTGCTCGGCGAGCGTCGCAGCGAAAGCGTGCGAGCCGTCTGGCTTGGCGACGAAGTAGAGGTAGTTCGTCTCGGAGGGGTTGACGACGGCCGCGATGGAGTCGAGGGCGGGGCTGGAGATGGGCCCGGGCGGCAGGCCGAAGTAGACGTAGGTGTTGTAGGGCGAATCGAAGGCGAGGTCGTCCGTGGTGAGTGCGGTCTTCCAGTAGGTGTTCGGCTCGGTGTTGGCGCCGGCCTCGGCGAGTGCGAACTGTACCGTGGGATCGGCTTCGAGGCGGAGGCCGATACGGAGCCGCGTGAGGAAGACCTGCGCCATGATCGGCTTCTCTTCGGGGACGACGGCCTCGCGTTCGATGATCGAGGCGAGCGTCACGACTTCGTGGAGCGTGAGCCCGACTGCTCCCGCTTGCGTGGCGACATCGCCCGGGAGGTTGGCGTCGAAGGCCGCGAGCATCGCTTCGACGATGGTCTCGCCGTCGTCGCCGGTCCGCAGCGGGTACGTGGCGGGATAGAGGTAACCCTGCAGAGGTTCGCCGTCCGGGATCTCGCTGACGAAAGGGTAGTCGTAACCGTGGCTGCCGGCGGCGGTGAGGAAATCATCTCGCCCGATGCCCTGAGCGGCGAGGGAGTCGGCGATTTCGGCGAGCTGCCAGCCTTCGACGACGGTGACGAAGCGCGTGGTGACGATGCCGTTGCGCAGGCGGTAGAGCACGTCGAGCACGGGCATGTCCTCCTGCAGATCGTACATGCCGGCCTGCAACAGACGATCGAAGCCCATGAGCTGGACGAGGACCCGGAAGCGTGTGCCGGAGTCGATGACGCCGGCGAGTTCGAGCTTCTCGGCGATCTCGCTGACGCCGTCGCCGGACTCGACGGAGACGGCGACCGCGTCACCAAGCGTCGGCTGCGGCTCGTACAGGCGAACGTCGTCCACGGAGCCGGGGCTGGCGATAACGAGCCAGGCGGCGACGATCGTGAGGAGCGCGGCGATGAGCATCGCGAGCAAGGAGGCGCGGCGGACGCTAATCATGGGGCCGCTGGCTATCCATGTAGGCCTGGAGCATGATGCTGGCGGCGACGGCGTCGCGGCTCGTGGCACCGCTCTTCGACTTGCGGGTCCGGCCGCCGGGCAGGCGCTCGGCCTGCGCCGTCGTCAGCCGCTCATCGTGGGTGTGGACGGGGATCGTGAGGCGCTCGGAGAGGGCGTCGACGACCTCGCGGACGCGGGCGGACTGAGGGCCCTCTGCGCCGCTGAGCGAGAGCGGCAGGCCGATGACAAGCGCCTCCGCGGCGTGCTCGGCGGCGATCGCTTCGATCTCGGCGACGGGGTCGCCCCGGCTTTCGACGGTGGTGACCGGGACGGCGAGGCGCGTGCGGTCGTCTCCGGCGGCAACGCCGATGCGCTTCTCGCCGAAGTCGATGCCGATCATGCGCATGGGCGGAGACAAGTGACAGGTGACGGGAGACGGGTTGGCGCAAGCATCAGCCGGCCAGCATCTCGCGGACGGCGCCCTCGACGATGGCGAGCGCTTCGTCGGTCCTGGCGGCGTCTTTGCCGCCGCCCTGGGCCATGTCCGGGCGGCCGCCGCCACCGCCACCGGCGACCGTCGCGACCTGCTTGAGGAGGTTGCCGGCGTGGACGCCGCGTTCGTTGAGGTCCTTCGTGACAAGCGCGACGAAAAACGGTTTGCCGTCGATCACCGAGCCGAGGACAGCGACGCCGGAGTCGAGCGACTTGCGCAGGGCGTCGGCCATGTAGCGGAGCGAGTCAACGCTGGGCGCATCGACCTTCTTCGCGACGACGGAGACGCCGTCGACGCTGACGGCGCCGGCGAAGAGGTCGGCGTCCCCCGAACCGCTGGCGAGCGAGCGTTCGAGCTTCTCGATGCGCTTGCGCGAGACGTCGTTCTCCTGGAGGAGCGATTCGAGCTTCTGGATGATGTTCTGCTTCTGCGAACCGAGGCGGCTGGCGATCTCGGTGATCGCGCCGGCCTGCTCCCGAACGTGCTCCTCGGCGGCGACGCCAGTGAGCGCCTCGACGCGGCGCATGCCGGAGCCGACGGAGGACTCGCCGGTGACGAGGATGAGGCCGATCTCGCCGGTGCGCTCGCAGTGGGTGCCGCCGCAGAGTTCGGCGCTGAAGCGCGGGACCACCGTGTTGACCTCGACGACGCGCACCTTGTCGCCGTACTTGTCGCCGAAGAAGGCGAGGACGCCCTCTTCCATCGCCTCGTCGAACGAGGTCTCGCGGCTGTGGACGGGCAGGTCCTGGCGCACCTTGGCGTTGACGAGCGACTCGACGGCGGTGAGCTGTTCGGGCGTGACGGCCTCCGTGTGGGTGAAGTCGAAGCGCAGGTAGCCGGGCGCGACGAGCGATCCGGCCTGGCGCACGTGGGAACCGATTATCTGCCTGAGCGCGGCGTGCAGGAGGTGCGTCGCGGTGTGGTTGCGGCGGGTGTTCGCGCGGTGATCGGAGTCAACGCGTGCGGTGACGGCGTCGCCGACGGCGATGCGGCCTTCGGCAACACGGCCGCGGTGCAGGGTCAGCGTCTCGGCGACGCGCTGTGCATCCTCAACTTCGATGCGACCGTTCGCCGCGACGATTTCGCCGCGGTCGCCGACCTGGCCGCCGCCCTCTGGATAGAAGGGCGTGCGCTCGAGGAAGAGTTCGACCTCGGCGCCGGATTCGGCGGCGTCGGTCCCGGCGCCGCCGGTCACGATCGCGACGACCTCTGTCTGCGACTCGAGTTCGTCGTAGCCGGTGAAGACCGTGGCGTCGGAGACGAGCGAACTGTAGAGAGCGTCGGCGGCGACGGCGTCCGAGCCACCGGCGGCGGCGCGCGCTCGTTCTCGCTGGTCCGCCATTGCGGTCTCGAAGCCGGCTTCGTCGACGGTGAAGCCGTGCTCTGCAGCAATCTCGCGCGTCAGCTCGATGGGGAAGCCGTAAGTGTCGTGGAGGAGAAAGGCGTCCGCTCCGGCGACCTGCTCGCCGCCAGCAGATGCCTCGATCGTCTCTTCGAGGCGTTCGAGGCCGCGATGAAGCGTCTCGTCGAAGCGGCGCTCTTCGGGGCCGATGATCTCGCGGACGAACTTCTGCTGGCGCTCGAGTTCGGGGTAGGAGTCCTTCATCCCGGCGATCACGGTGTCGGCAAGTGTGGCGAGGAAGGGGCCTTCGATGCCGAGGGCGCGGCGGCCGAAGTAGACCGCGCGGCGCAACATGCGGCGGCAGACGTAGCCGCGCTCCTCGTTGGATGGGACGACGGGCGTGCGCTCGTCGCCGATGAGGAAGGTGACGGCGCGGGAGTGCTCGGCGACGATGCGGATCGCGCGGTCGGTCTCGGGCGTTTCGCCGTACTTCTTGCCGGACAGCTCCTCGATCCTTTCGATGAGCGGGCGGAAGAGGACGGTGTCGTAGACGGAGGGGAGCTTGCTCTTGTCCCAGCCGTCGCTGAGGTGGAGGAGAACCGACATCGTGCGCTCGAAGCCGCAGCCGGTGTCGATGTTCTTCTGCGGCAGTGGATCGCGCTTGTCGCCGTCGCAGTAGTAGGTCATGAAGACGAGGTTCCAGAACTCGACGAAGCGGGGGCATTCGTCGGCGGGGTGGCAATCGGGGCCGCACGAGAACTGCTCACCGAAATCGTAGTAGATCTCAGAACACGGGCCGCAGGGTCCGACGTCGCCGGAGAACCAGTAGTTGTCGTCCACGCCGTAGCGCATGATGCGCTCGCGCGGGTAGCCCTGGGCGAGCCAGAGGTCGACGGCTTCGTCGTCGTCCTGGAAGACGGCGGGCCAGAGGCGGTCCTGCGGGATGCCGAGGTCCTTCGTGATGAACTCTTGCGCCCAGGGGATCATCTCGGCCTTGAAGTAGTCGCCGATGCTGAAGTTGCCGAGCATCTCGAAGAACGTCAGGTGCGATTCGTCGCCGACGGACTCGATGTCGCTGGTGCGGAAGCACTTCTGCACGCTCGTGAGGCGGTTCGCGGGCGGCTGGGACTGGCCCATGAAGTAGGGCTTGAAGGGCACCATGCCGGCGCTGGTGAAAAGCAGAGTCGGGTCGCCGGCGGGGACGACGGGCGCGCTGGGCATGACGCGATGATCGAGCTTCTCGAAGAAGCCGAGGAAGGCGCGGCGAAGCTCGTGACCGTCCACGAAGCGATTATATCTGGGACATGGGGCAGGTGACAGGAGACAGGTTATCCGCGGTCCGGCGTTGACGAATTGACAGCAACGCAGTAACGTCTGGTTGCCGGCCGAGCCGGGAAAGGGTGAGATGACCGTTCGCATAACGGCTGCCATGTGGATCGCGCTGGCTGCGCTTGTCTTCGCTGCGCCAGGCGCCGGGCCGTCAGAGACCGAGGCCACCTACCCTGGATCGAACGGCAGGATCTCGTTCGTGATTGGGCAGATGGGTGGCTACTCCATCCAAACCATGAACCCCGACGGCACCGATATTGCATTCCTGGACTTCCAGGGAAGCTTCCTCTTTGCGTTCCCCGTTGCCGCTCCAGTATGGTCCCCGGACGGAAGCGAGATAGCCTACTATGCTCTCTCGCAGCCCGGTCCCGGGATTCACATCACCAGTGCGGACGGGTCGGAGTCTCGTGTGGTGCCCAACACGGAGGATGCGTTCTATTTCGTCACGTGGTCTCCGGATGGGTCCAAGCTCGCGTTCTCCGAGACTGTGGACAGTCTGGTGGACATCTTCACGATCGCGACGGACGGAAGCAACAAGACGAACATCACAAACACGCCCGCAGAATTAGAGGCTTATCCTCAATGGTCGCCGAACGGCGAGAAGATCGCACTTGCGACCACCAAGTCGGCGCTCGGCTCGGACCTCGAGGTGATCGACGCCGACGGTTCGAACCGGCTGGCCCTCACCGACACGCCGGGCGTTTCGGAGATCCGGCCGTCCTGGTCGCCCGACGGAGAGCACATCATCTTCGAGCAGCGCCCGGTCGGCGCCCAGTACCCCAGCGAGATCGTGCGGGTGGACGCTGACGGCATGAACCGCACGATCTTCACTGGCACCGACCACGTGGGTAGACAGCCCGCGTACTCGCCTGACGGCGAAAAGATCGTGTACTTTCGGGCCGGGGGCGAGAATCCGGGCATCGTGGTGATGGACAGCGACGGAGGTAACGAAGTCGTTATCAGCGAAACCTCTGGCGGCTTTCCGGACTGGGGTAGCAACCCGGTGACGACGCCAGCCGAGTTGATCTGGGGCGACGTCAACTGCTCCGGCAGCGTCGATCCCGTGGACGCGCTGCTCACAATGCGTTTCGACAGCGGCCTTCCAACGAACACTGGCGATTGCCCGGACATGGGAGAGATCGTGGAGATCGTCGACGCTTCACGGCACCCCTGGGGAGACGTGGACTGCAGCGGGTCCGCCAACACTATAGACTCGCTCAAGCTGCTGCGAAATGATGCGGGGCTGGGCGTATCCCAGGCGGCGAACTGCCCGCTGATCGGCTCCGAGGTGCAGCTAGCGGGCAGGTATGCCAGCGTTCGGGCCGATTGACAGCCTTTCACAGGCGTGTCTAACATTAGTGCAATACGTTGAATACAAAGTGTTGCTCTCGCCTGGACGACAGCGAACCTCCAGATAGCAGCGAACCCGATAGTACGCGCTTGTTCCACACGTGCCAACGACGCGGCTCGTTTCCGCGTCTGACTGTGTACATGTCCCTTTTCACGGCGAACTAGAGCATGCCGTCACGCGCTGACGCCCGCCCGGCGGGCGCCGCCGACCTCTGATGCCAACGAAATCCGTTAACCCTACCGACGACGAAGCATCTAGACGTTTCCAGCAAGACCTGGAAGCGCGGATCGCCCACGCCGCGAGCCTGGCCGCCGCCGGCGTGACGATCGTCGACCCGGCGACGACCTACATTGAGGCCGGAATTGAGATCGGCGCCGGCAGCGTCATCCGGCCGAACACGACGATCAGCGGCGACTCAGCGATCGGCAAACGCTGCCAGATCGGGCCGAACGCGGTGATCGAGGGTTCGCGGCTGGACGACGACGTGATGGTCGGGCCGTTCTGCCACCTGCGGGCCGGCGCGCACATCGAGTCCGGCGTGGAGCTGGGCAACTTCGTCGAGGTGAAGGCGTCGCGGATCGGGCGCGGCACGAAGTCGCACCACTTCAGCTACATCGGCGACGCCGACGTCGGCGAGAACGTGAACATCGGCGCCGGCACGGTGACGTGCAACTACGACGGCGAGAACAAACACCACACGGTAATCGAAGACGGCGCGTTCATCGGCAGCGACACGATGCTCGTGGCGCCGGTCCGCATCGGGCGCGGGGCCGGCACCGGCGCGGGCTCCGTCGTCACGAAGGACGTGGCGGACGGCGAGCAGGTGGCGGGCGTGCCGGCGAAACGCTTGAAGAAGAGCAAAAGCGATGGATAGCGAGACGATCGTCGGGCTGGCGGCGCTTGCCGGCGGAATAGCGACTCTGATCCTACTCGGCGCGTCGGAGGCCGGCGTGATCGCCGGCGTCCGAGAGCGCGCCCTGCGCGAGCCGACGGAGTCGCCGGTGGACGCGCTGCAGCGGTTCTACCAGGAGCGGCAGCTGACGGTGTCGTCGCTGGCATTGGCGCGGAACATCGCCTCGGTGGCGATCACGGCGATCGCGGTGTTCCTCGTGCTCAAGCACACGGACGACGACTGGGTCTGGGTGGCGCTGACGGTCGTCGGAGTCGCGCTCGCGTTCATGCTGCTGCAGGCACTGCCGCGCTTGATGGTGGCGCAGGACCCCACGGCCTGGCACAGCAGCCTCCGCCCGTTCGTGTCGGTGGTGCGGTTCGTGTTCCGTCTGCCGGTGCTGATCCTGGACGCGCCGATGGGCGCGGTAATGCGGACGTGGCAACGTCACCAGCCGGGCGCCGGCGGCGGGGCCGAAGAGCTAATCCTGCTGGCCGAGGCCGAGGAGAGCCAGGCGGGGCTCCAGGAAGACGAGCGGGAGATGATCCGCGGCGTGATGGAGCTGGAGTACACGCTGGTGCGCGAGGTGATGGTGCCGCGCACGGACATCGTGGCGATCAACGCAACGGAGGATTTCGACACGCTGGCTCGCCTGATCGCGGACAAGGGACTGAGCCGCATCCCGGTATACGAGGGCGACATCGACCACGTGCTGGGCTTTGCGCACGCCAAGGATCTGCTGCGGCACATCACGAACGGGCCGCGCAAGCCCGAGCTGCGAGAGATCACGCGTGACGCCTACGTCGTACCGGAGACGAAGAACGTGCACGACTTGCTCTCGGAGATGAAGGAGAAGCAGGTCTCGATCGCGCTGGTGGTGGACGAGTACGGGGGGACGGCGGGACTGGTCACGATGGAGGACCTGGTCGAGGAGATCGTTGGTGAGATCCGGGACGAGTACGACGCGCCGGAAGAGGAAATCCAGCAACTGAGCAGCGACGAGGCGATAGTCGACGGCCGGGTGGGGATCGACGAGATCAACGAGCGGTTCGAGACGGCGCTGCAGAAGGAAGACTTCGACAGCGTGGGCGGCTTCATCGTCAACGAGCTTGGGCGGATGCCGAACACCGGCGATACGGTGACGGTGGACGGCATCAGTATGAAGGTGATGAGCGTGGCCGGGCGCCGGATCAAGAAGGTCCGGGTGACGAAGGTCGCCAGCGAAGAGGGCGAAGAAGCGCCCGACAGCAACGGCCGCTGAGCGGACCAGCCACGTGCCACTTGCCTGCACCGCGTTGTTGACGGGCGTGCTATCATCCTCGCCTGAGATGGCACCCAAGCGCCCGCAGATCGCGTCCGAAGTACCTTTCTGGGTCGCCTTCAACCGCATTCCGGGAATCGGTAGCGTACGCTACCGCGCGCTCCTTTCGCGCTTCGGCTCGTTGTCTGAAGCGTGGCGGGCGACGCGCTCGGAACTGAAGGAGGCGGGCCTCACCGACTCCGTCGTGCGGAGCATTGTGGACGGCCGCGGGGCGATCGACCCTGAGGCGGAGATGGAGCGGCTGGAGAAGGCGGGCGTCAGGCCGCTGACATGGGACGATGACGCTTACCCGGCGATGCTGCGCGAGATCGACGACGCGCCGCCGCTGATCCACGTCCGCGGTGAGATCAGGGAGGCGGACGCGCTTTCGGTGGCCGTCGTCGGCACGCGGAAACCAACGCCGTACGGCCAACAGGTGGCGGAGGAGCTAGCGCACCAGCTATCGGCGAACGGCGTTTGCGTCGTGAGCGGCCTGGCACGCGGCATCGACGGAATCGCGCACCGGGCCGCGCTTGCCGCCGGCGGACGAACGCTGGCAGTGCTGGCCTGCGGCCTGGACATCACTTATCCGCCGGAGCACAGGCGCCTGGCAGACGAGATCATGGAGAACGGTGCGCTGATCAGCGAGCAGCCGCTGGGCGCCGAGCCACGCGGCGACTTCTTCCCGCGGCGCAACCGGATTCTCTCGGGATTGAGCCTGGGGGTTCTGATGGTGGAAGGCGGCACAAAGAGCGGCGCGCTGATCACGGCGAGCTGCGCCCTGGACCAGGGAAGGGATGTGTTCGCAGTTCCGGGCAGCATCTTTTCATCGCAGAGCCAAGGCACTAACCTGAAGATAGGAAAGGGCGAGGCAAAGCTCGTCCAGCGAGTCGAGGACATCCTCGAGGAGCTGAACCTGACGATGATCCCGCAGCAGCTGGAGATGCAGGAGCTTGTCCCGGCCACAGATACAGAAGCAGAAGTATTGCGTCATATAACGAAGGAACCGGTGCACATCGACGAGGTCTGCCGCGAGAGCGGTCTGCCAGCCGCCGCCGTCAGCAGCGTGCTGACGATGATGGAGTTAAAGGGCCTCGTCCGTGAGATCGGACCCAAGTCGTATGTAAGAGCCCGCGAGGTGCGCGAAGAGTACGCCGCGTCGGGCGGAGGTTAAGAAGGTATTGGCAAAAAGCAAGAGCGGAAAGAGCCTGGTCGTAGTCGAGTCGCCGGCGAAGGCGAGAACGATATCGCGAATCCTCGGCAGTAAGTACGACGTCAGGGCGTCGGTGGGTCACGTACGTGACCTGCCGAAGTCGGACCTGGGCGTCGACATCGAGAACGGGTTCGCGCCGAAGTACATCGTGCCGCGCGAGAAGTCGAAGACGATCAAGGAGATCAAGGCCGCCGCCAAGAAGGCGTCCGAGGTCTTTCTCGCCACCGACCCCGACCGTGAGGGCGAAGCGATCGCCTGGCACCTGATCGAGGCGGCCGGCCTGCGGGAGCTGCCGCTGAGCCGCGTGGTCTTCCACGAGATCACGCCGGATGCCGTTCAGGAGGCGTTCGAGCACCCGCGCGAGATCGACATGAAGCTCGTTGACGCGCAGCAGGCGCGCCGCGTTGTCGACCGGCTGGTCGGCTACCGGCTGAGCCCGTTCCTGTGGCGGAAGGTGCGACGCGGTCTTTCCGCCGGGCGCGTGCAGTCGGTCGCGGTACGGCTCGTCGTTGAGCGCGAGCGGGAGATCGAGGCGTTCGTGCCGCAGGAGTACTGGACGATCGAGGCGCAGATTGAGAAGACGGGCGCGACGCCGGCCTTCCGGGCCAAGCTCGCAGGGTACGCGGACCGCAAGGACAAGATCGAGATCGGCGACGGGACGACAGCCGAGCGGCTGCTGGCCGATCTGCGAGCAGCCGCGTATAGCGTCGCCAAGGTGCAGAAGAAGAAGCAGGTCCGGCGGCCTTCGCCTCCGTTCATCACGAGCACGGTGCAGCAGGAGGCCTCGCGCCGCCTGGGCTTCACGGCGAAGCGAACGATGGCGATCGCGCAACAGCTTTACGAGGGCGTGAAGCTGGGCGACCGCGGCGAGACCGGCCTCATCACGTACATGCGAACCGACTCCGTCAACGTCGCTTCGTCTGCACGCACTGAGGCGCGGGAGTACATAGCGGAGCGATACGGGAAGCAGTTCGTTCCGGAGAAGCCGCGATTTTTCACGCGCAAGGTGAAGGGCGCGCAGGAAGCGCACGAAGCGATCCGTCCGACATCGGTCAGGCGCGGCCCGGACGAGATGCGCGGCCTGCTGACGCCGGACCAGGCGCGGCTCTACACGCTGATCTGGCAGCGCTTCGTCGCGAGCCAGATGGCGGACGCGGAGTTCGACGTGACAACGGTCGAGATCAACGCCGCCGCGCCCGCAGACGGAGAGACGTACCTGCTGCGGGCGACGAACACTCAACTGAGGTTCGCCGGCTTCCGCCAGGTCTACGAGGAAGCGCGAGACGACGACACGGAAGAGAAGTTCGGCACGAACCCGCTGCCGGAGCTATCCGAGGCGGACGCTGTGTCCCTGCGCGAGCTGTTCCCGGAGCAGCACTTCACCGAGCCACCACCGCGATACACGGAAGCGACGCTGGTGAAAGTGATGGAGGAGAAAGGCATCGGCAGGCCGAGCACCTACGCGCCGACGCTGTCGACGATCCAGGACCGCGGCTACATCGAGCGCGAGAAGAGGGTGCTCAGGCCGACCGACCTGGGAAAGACGGTGAACGACCTGCTTGTCGAGTACTTCAAGACCTTCCTCGACATCGACTTCACGGCCGAGATGGAGGAGGAGCTGGACGACGTGGCGAGCGGCAAGCGCGAGTGGGTGCCCGTCGTGCGCGACATCTACGACCCGCTGGAGTCAGCGCTGGACGGCGCGATGAAGACGGCGCCGAAGCAGGTGCAAGAGACGAAGGAGAAGTGCCCGGAGTGCGAAGCGCCGATGGTGATCCGCTGGGGCCGCCGCGGGCAGTTCCAGGCCTGCACGCGTTTCCCGGACTGCAAGGGCACGCGGTCGCTCGACGGCGAAGAGCCGGAGAAGCCGCAGGAGACGGACGAGAAGTGCCCGGAGTGCAGCGCTCCGATGCTGATCCGCAGCGGGCGCTTCGGTAAGTTCATGGCTTGCAGCCGCTATCCGGAGTGCAAAGGCAAGAAGGCGATGGCGAAGAGCACGGGCGTGAAATGCCCGAAGACGGGCGGCGATATCCTGGAGCGGCGCACCAAGAAGGGCCGCACGTTCTACGGATGCGCTGATTACCCGAAGTGCGACTTCACGACGTGGACGCGGCCCTTCAAGCAGCCGTGTCCAGACTGCGGCAAGCTGATCGTCGCCGACAAGGACAACAAGGCGAAATGCACCGAGTGCGACTGGCGCGGCGACGCGCCTGAGTAGGCCGGCGAGCCGACACAGGTTTCTTCGTAGCGCCGTCACCGCTCCGCTCATCCTTCGAGAACCTCAGGACGAACGGAACGAGGTGCTGATTCCGGCAGTCTCCGAGGGTCCGTTCCGTAACGGGAGTAGTCGCGGACGCGTCTGGTGCGTTGTAACTGCTGATGGAAGAGCTGCTGGACTTCTACGTCCGCTACCTGGTGGCGGAGAAGAACCTTTCGCCGCTTACGCTGCGCAACTACCGGAGTGACCTTCTGCATTTCGCGCATTACCTCGAAGACGAGGAAGACGTGCCGGTGCTGGAGGCGGACCGGGCGATGGCGCGGCGCTATCTCGGCACGCTGAAGGAGAGCGGGATGGCGACGGCGAGCCTCACGCGCAAGGTGAGCACGATCCGCAGCTTCTATCGCTTTCTGGTGCGCGAGGGCAAGATCGAATCGACGCCGCTGACCGGCATCATCGCGCCGAAGCGTGAGCACAGGCTGCCGACGATCCTCTCGAAGGACGACCTGGAAATGCTGATCGAGGCGGCCGACGAGACGACGCCGGCCGGGCTGCGCAACCGCGCAATGCTTGAGATGATGTACGCGTCGGGCGTGAGGCTGAGCGAGATCGTCGGCCTCGACCTGCGGAGCATCGACCTCGACGAACGCACGGTCATCGTGCGCGGCAAGGGGAACAAGGAGCGAATGGTGCTGCTGGGCGAGCCGGCGGAGAAGACGTTGCGCCGCTATCTCTCGGAGGGGCGGCCGAAGGTGGCGACAGGCGCAGAGGACGCGCTGTTCCTGAACCGCGACGGGAACCGGCTGTCCGGGCGCTCGGTGCAGAAGATGGTGCGGAAACACGCGCTCAAGGCGGGGCTGGAGTCACACGTGTGGCCACACCTGCTGCGGCACTCGTTCGCGACGCACCTTCTGGACGGCGGCGCGGAGCTGCGCGTGGTGCAGGAGCTGCTGGGCCACGCCAGCGCGCAGACGACGCAGATCTACACGCACGTGACGGCGGCCCGTCAGCGCGAGACGATGGACCAGGCGCGTGAGAAGCTGGCGGAGATCTCGCTCAGGCGGTTGGAGGAGAGGGCGCGTGAGCGGGCGAAGGGACGCTGAGGCCGCTGTTACCCGTACGCGGAAACCTGTAACCTAATTCCATGCGAATTCTGCTGATTAACGGCCCGAACCTGAACCTCCTGGGCACGCGCAACCCGGAAGTGTACGGGAGCATGACGCTCCAGGACATCGTCGACAGGGTGACACAGCGCGGCGAGCAGCTGGGTGCGGAAATCGTGCCGTTTCAGTCGAACTCCGAGGGCGCGATCATCGACTTCATCCAGGCGAACGCACCGGG
>SDBV01006551.1_pt1 | contig 16118 bp, 15 predicted proteins | sample 2277081 | NCBI WGS metagenome assembly SDBV01 (sample SAMN10402039, study PRJNA504765) | marine sediment metagenome | isolation source: marine sediment core GS10_PC15, 223 cmbsf | place: Arctic Ocean: Southern Knipovich Ridge | collected 2010
GCAAAAAAGGCTCTAACTCAGCTATCTGCTTTCCTAAAGCATCGTTGAATATCACTTTAGGCTTGGCAAGCTCCCCGCTGATATTCGTGATCGAAATAAGATTATCAGCACCCGTAGCATACGGTATATGGACCGATGTTTTAGTATTTTGCACACTGACCTTGCCGCCGGCGTGCACTTTCAGTTTAGCCGGAGCTAACGGTTTAGGTGGCTTGGGCTTAGGCGCATCTTTTACTCCCAGTTCCTTTTTCAGCGCGTTAAATATTGCCAGAGCTTGTCTTTTACGATGATAGCCTTTTTTCATCTTTGCAGCTTCTTTAGGATTTGAGATAAAGCTGGCTTCGGTCAGGACACCCTTCATATTAGACCTTCTGATGACCGCAAGACTTTTCTGACGGACACCGCGGTTAGGAAGCTTCGAGTACTTGAGAAGAAAACGCTGGACGTATCTTGCCAAACGCGCAGATGAGGGATGATAAAAATAAGTCTCGGTGCCGTTAGCTTTCCTGTTTGCAGCACTGTTTTGATGAACTGACACAAAACGGTGAACCTTGTGCCTATTGGCTATAGCCGCTCTTCCCGGAAGAGAGACAAACTTATCCGTCTTACGAGTCATTACGACCTTCGCACCGGCTTTCTTAAGATAGGCGGCCAGGTATTTTGAAACGCTTAAGTTGATAAACTTCTCGGTCAGCCTGTTCGGAGCCAAAGCCCCTCCGTCTTTCCCGCCATGGCCAGGGTCGACTGCGATCTTTATTCCCTTAAAATTCTTTCGAGTCGCCGCCTTTGCAGACGTTACCGGTATGGCCGCAAACATTATCGGCACTATCAAGACCAGCATTGTAAAGACCACAACTGCTTTTTTTGCTAAATTACGCGCTAAAATAATCGTCATCACTCCTTGGTTAATTTGAGATTTTGCCGCATTAACTTAATCGTTATAAAAGCGTTTGTGTTACGCTCGCGGCGTTTTTATAAAGCCTATGGATCATTCAGGTGAAAATCTTGTAATTATTACCATTTTTTACCATTCTAAAGGCAATATTTTAGTTGTCAATACTAATTACTTAGCGTTCGCTAAAGCTAATTACCTGCTAGAATGGCTTTTCACGCTAATAAAATTTTTTGCGCCATTTGTTTTTTCGACCGAAAAACGACTGCTTATTGTATTCTCATAAGCATCGTTATAAACTAATATACCAAGAGCAGATACCTGCCAAGTAACTTTAAATTAGCTTTTGCTTATAATATAATTTGGGTGTTGAGCATTATTGGCCTAATCAAAGGAGACTGCGATGCTTGCAATGATGGCGATTGAGTCGATTGTTCAGTTCTATATTCTAATGTTTGCGATGGCTACGCTAATCGGGGCCGGCTTGCTTGTGTACGCGGCCAGGAAAATAAAATGACGGAAGATAAAAGTTTTCTGTCCAAACTGTTCTCTAAACTATCGTCCTTGATGATTTCAACTTACGACAAGTTGAAAGACCCTAAGGTCAGAATAAAAGCTATTCTGTATGGAGGAGCTGCCGGACTGGTCTTTCTTTTTATTATCACAATCACTATTCCAGCAACCTCAAACCCAACTTTTTGCGGCCAAGTTTGTCACTCCATGAGGCGTGAGTATCAAACATGGAAAAGATCATCGCACGCAAACATTACGTGTACGGCTTGCCATGTTGAAACAGGCTTGCTGCCGCTGGCTTATGAGAAAAGCGTCGAAGGCACTTTGGGCTTTATTGATGAATTCTTTCCTAAGCATCGACCGATCAATATAGAAAGTCAGCTTGGTTTTGAGAAGATGACCAAGAATCCGTGTGAGCGTTGCCACAATATGAAAAATAGAAATGTTACGCCTTCACGAATATTTTCCAAAAAGATGTATGGCAAAGGCGATAAATACCATGCCAAGCACCTCAAGAAAGGCATACCTTGTACCATATGCCACAACCGGGTGGTCCATAAAGATGTCAACAAACCCGAGATACTAAAAGCTGCCGGATATTCGGCTGATAGCGAAGAGGCTAAGCGAGATTATAAAGACGGCATGAGTATGACAGACGGTTGTTTCCGATGTCATGCTCCCGCAGCCGAAAAAAGAGACCATGAGCTGGTAGAAAAATATAAAGCTGAAAAAGCGCCAAAAACATGTACTAACTGCCATGTTAAAGAACTGTTGCCAATGGGCCATAAAAGTAATGATTGGCGAGCAGAGCACCCTGCACTAGCTAAGAAAGATTTCAGTTACTGTTTAGGATGCCATGATAAGAATGCTCGATTTAATTTTGAGGATAAAGTCTACTGCACAAGATGTCATGCAGAAAGTTTTGTAAAAAAACTTAAGTAGGAGTCTCATCGCCCATCCTTATTTTTGGCCTTCTAAACAAATTATTGAACAATTGACAGCGACATATGCAAATAATCTATTTACAGCCTTGATAAAAAATTCGAATTCTTGCCGGCTGCTTTAAATAAAACAAGATACTCACTAAGAGTGCAATTTTTGTGTTTACCTGCTAAAATGATATTAGAAGCAATAGCTATAGGTGCTAATATATGCTAAAATCAATTATGAGTATAGTCTTGAATACTTAAAGGGGTTATGAATGGCAAGCATTAAACGCCTTATAACCAATATAGCCAACCTAAAAGATGCCGAGAAAAGACCGAGGTTGATACTGCTTGGCGGAGCTATTACCTTGGGAGTAATATTATTCACAGCATTAGGACTGCCTCTGACTTCAAACTCCACTTTTTGTGGAAGTATATGCCATACGACCGCAAGAGAATACTATTCCTGGAAACGCTCGGCTCATGCGAACATAAATTGCGTATCCTGCCATGGCAACAGGGGTCAAATAGCCTTTTTTTATGAAAAACTTATCGAAGGCCCGAGGTTCGCATACGCTGAAATTACCGGTAATTTTGAACGTCCGGTAAACGCAAATAGCAGTGTGGGCAAAGAAAGACTTCCAAGAGCAAACTGTGAACGTTGCCACGATCTGAAAAAAAGAAGGGTTACACCCTCTTTAAGATTTAAAGGTAAATTAATCGGCTCCGGTGAAAATAAATACCATGCAAAGCACCTTAAAAAAGGAATCCCCTGTACTCTTTGCCATAATAGAGTAGCCCACAGAGATGTTAACGACCCCGAAGTCCTAAAACTAGCCAAGTACTCGGAAACAAGCAAAGAAGCCAGAACTCAATACATGGATGGCTTGAAAATGGTCGAAGGGTGTTTCCGTTGTCATTCACCGTTTGAAAAAGAAAGAAACAAAGAGCTCATCCAAAAATATAAAGCCGAGAAAGCGCCAAAAGTATGTACTAACTGCCACGATAGAAAAATGTTGCCGGTAGGACATGGCAAGAACTGGGACACCAAACACGTTAAAGCAGCTAAGAAAAAGGGCTTTGACTATTGCCTAAAATGTCACGGTAAGGGCAAGAGATTTCAATCATCCGATAAAAAGCGTTCCAGATGCCGCGATTGTCACCACCGGTTAATGGCAAAAAAGACACTTGTTCTCGATAGCTGCAAGAGGTGCCATGAGGAAATGGCTGTGGCCAAGGACAAACTGGTGTCTATAGGCGTTGATGCCATGCAAAAAGAAAACAACAAGGAGAAAGCTCAATATTACCGTCGGATGGTCTATCATAAAGTACATTTTTCAAAGAAATACAAGTGCACAAAATGCCACAAAGAAGATTTGGAAACCACAAAAAAAACGACCTTTGAGTTATGTAAAAACGAAGGCTGCCACCCGCTTGGGCAAGAAAAACCTCCGAGCGGCGCAAAACTTTGTAAGCAATGTCATTTTTCACCCCATTCAAATTAACGACTGGGAGAATAAGAATGCTTGAACGGCTGACTGATAAACAAATTGAAACAAGTATAAGAACTACAATCGCTCTAATTGTAATTGCTATTCTTGCACTTGGTGCAAATTATGTATATCAAAAATATTCAAGCACTGACGCCAAATCGACAGCTGTTATTGATAAAGCGTTAGCTAAGGTAAAATCGCAACCAAGGAACGAGCGAGCAAGGACTGAGCTGGCCGATTTATTGGTCGGACAAGGTCGGTTGGAGGAAGCGCTAAAACAATATGAGCAAGCAGTTAGGATTAATGAAAGATACGGGCCGGCTCTTGTAGGTATGGGTATAGCTTACGATAAGAGCGATAATGAACAAAAAGCTATGGCTAGTTTTGAAAAAGAGATATCGGTTGCGTCAAGCGGACAAAGTGCGGCAATTGATAAAAATCTGGAAAAAGCCTACTTTTATAAAGGCAAGATTCTATTAGATAAGGGATCGTTTAAAGAGGCTGCGAAAAGCTTCAAAAACGCGATCGAGATAGAGCCTTCGATGAGCGATACGCATTACTTGCTAGGTAAGGCTCAAAAAGAAAGCGGTCAAAAACAAGAGGCTATCACGAGCTTCAAAAAAGCGTTAAAGCTTAATCCGAGTTTGACCGCAGCTAAGGAGGGACTGGAAGACCTTGGTGGCTAAACCGAGAACAGTACCGGTAAGAGTAACTAAAAACAGTCAGCGTCTCATTATCCTGGTGATGATAATCATCCTGATTGCTCTTTTGTTTGGAATCAGGCCGGCAGGTATTTTGTTTATCCCGATAAGCCCAACTCATGAACGTTCAGTCACAACCGAAAAGGACACACTGGGCCTCGATTATCCTCAGGGAATCGCTGCTAATCACAAAAAAGAATGGCTTTACGTCACTTCTTCAAAGAACTCCAGGGTTTTTGTGTTCGACAAAAACTATGAAAAAATATTCGATTTCGGCGAAGACACTTTAAAGGTCCCAGTATTTGTCGCCGTTGACAAAAAAGGTACCGTTTACGTTACAGACCGTGTGCAAAAAGCTGTCCTCTTATTTTCACAGGATGGCACCTTTAAGCGAAAACTGAAACTTGAAGAGATTAACAATCCCTTGGCAATTACCGTAGATGACAAGAACAACATTTACGTCAGTGACACTGGCAAAGAGCACAGAATATTAAAATACAACGCCGATGGGAAGCTTTTATTAAAATTCGGCCATAAGAAAAAGGCGGAGTCGCCTTTGAAATCAAAAGGCGGTTTTTTCTTTCCAAACGGAATAGCCGTAGATAATAAGCAAAACATCTATGTGGCAGATTCAAATAATGGGCGAATCCAGATTTTTGACAAAAACGGCGAATTTAAGAAAATCATTATAACCGGCGGACTCCCTCGAGGTATCGCCATAAATACAAAACATAATGTATTTTTCATTGCCGATGCCTTGAGACATAAGGCATATATGTATGATTTAAAAACCAATAAATTACGAGCCAGCTTCTCGCAACTTGGAAGTAGTGAATCAGACGTAGCATTTCCCAACGCTTTAGTGTTGACCGGAAATGAGCTCGAAAAAATACTAATTGTCGACCGTGAAAACAGCAGAGTCCAAATTTACACGACCAGACTGAGCGCTTCGACAGTCGGCAAACTACTACGACCTTATTTGCCATGGCTTCCGCTGCCTTTATTGGTATTCTTGCTACTGTTTCTAATTTCAAGAAGACGGCGTTATATTGTCAGCGACTGCTTCGCTACCGCTGTTTTGAAAGACCCCGAACTGGTTGGTCTGGTTAGATCTACGAAACTGCTTAGCATTTCACCGACTCTATTTGAAAAGCTCGGCGAAGATAAAATATTTGATATCTTTAACAGAAAGCCCTCGAAAAGTGCACGTTATAACCATATCTTTGCTCAAAGAATACGAAAAGAGCACAAACTAACTATATCTCAATCAGAAGCACTTGCTCTTGCCCACCATAAGGGCATATACCAGCCAGTTCTTCTTGCTTGTGATAAGAAAATAATCAAAGCAGCCGAATATTATCATATTGAGGTAATGGATCCCAAGAAGTTCTTTAAAATTAAGGAATAGTAGTAAATACAGCCTTTGTCCTGGTCTTTGTCAATAATTTTGGGTAAGTTTCAGTTAGGCCGATAATTACTTTTAGTGAACATTTGACTTGTTAAAAAGCGCTAAACGTGTCATAATTAATAGTAGGTAAAGGATAATAACATGACTAAGCGTATCTTCTTATTGGCGGCTATAGTGTTTTTGCTAACCGCTAACGCGGCATATGCAGGATACGGAGTTCACAGCTCTGTAGATAACAGTGATATTTGTCCGGTTTGCCATGAGCACAATCCTATCGGAGAAACTTGGCAATCTCATGAGACCATGGAATTTCAGTTCTGTACGACTTGTCATGGAATAAGTGCGGCGGGAGCCGATACAGATGTTGTAAGCGGCGTTTATGATAATCCGTCCGGCCTTAACGGCACGTTTGGAGCCGCCCTTAATAGCGGCGGATTCGAGCAACTAAACGGAAATGCCGTAACATCAACGCATTCTTCAGACGGTACGACCTATCCGATTTTTGGTAGTTCAACCGGCAATTCAGTTGCCCTTTCCTGCACGTCATGTCATGACCCTGACGGTAGCAGCAATTACAGAATACTTAAGGACACCGTAAACGGCAAGAACGTTGCTAACTACGTCTCGTCCAACGAAACCGGTTTCGACGATAGTCTTTCAGAAGACCCGAATGTAAACGACAACTATGATCCAAACTATACCCAACCCGCATATAAAACACCTGCTGACAGCGCCCGGGGAATTGCCGGCTGGTGTGCATCTTGCCACGATAATTACAAATCAGATACCTTTGAAATCGATGCTAAAGGAAAAAAACATCTTTACTATATCGGAACAGACGGTAAAAAGCATTATCATCATGCAATAAACGTCCCTATCGGGAATAATCCTACTGGAAATACTTCAACAGATTTGCCGCTGGCAAAAAATTCAGCAGCTACGGCCGATGACGATCCCGGAAATTATGTTATGTGCCTGACATGCCATAGAGCGCACGGGACCGATTCAACGATGACCGATAAGGCAAAAGTAGAACCGGCACAAAGCTCTGCTTCCAGCGGACCCGGTCAAAGCACATTGCTGAGAATGAATAATCGGGGCGTTTGTCAAAACTGTCACCCGAATCTTAAATAAATAATTTGCATAATTTGCTAAAGTTTTGCATAAAATCATATTAGTTGTGTAATAGTCATTGAGCGGCATTAAAGAACAGAGGAGAAATTATGCGTACTATCATCAAGGGCAAGAACATGCATGTAAATGAAGATCTCAAGAAAAAAGTCCAGGAAAAATTAGAGAAAATTACTCGTCATAATCATTCTGTCAACATAAAAGAACTAGAAGTTAAGTTTAGCGTTGAGAAAAACCCCAGTATAGAAAATCCGCAAACAGTTGAAATCACGGCATTTACAAAGGGACCTGTCATCCGAGCCAAGAAAGCTTCAACGGATATGCTGTCCTCCATTGATATGGTCGTTGAAAAGCTGGAAAGGCAGTTTGAGAAATTCAAAGGCAAAGCGTACCACAGTAAGAACCATAAGGGCCGCCATGAAGCTATTGAACTAAAAGAAACAATTCCGCCTCTGGTAGAGCGCCGCAAGAATTTTTCATCTAAACCAATGAGCATCACCGAAGCCATCCTTCAAATGGAGCTGGTGGACCATGATTTTTTTGTCTTTCGAAATGCCGAAAACGATAAGATAAGTGTTATCTACTTTAGAAAAGGCAGCGGCATCGGATTACTCGAGCCGGAATAAATCCTGGTAGTGAAGAGTAATATTTTTGTCTAACTTCTAGCTAGAACCCCAGCCAGCAGGCAAGGTTTAGGTTTCCATATTTTCAATAAAAAAGATTTTGGAAGTACTAAAGACTTCCGCTATACTTTCGAAACCTTCTACCCTCAAACCTCTACGCTCTACCCTGGTTTAGGCTGCCTTAATAAAACCCTTAAGATCATCAGGCAGTTGTGACAACATGTCTTTTGTCTCACCTTTCGGTATCGCCTCTTTTAATACACTTATGACTGCTGCCGACATTCTTTCGGCCGCAGCAGGCGTACCCAGTCGAGCCCTGCCTTTGACTTGGTGCACAAATTGGTCTTTGTTTAGCTTATCGACGAAGCCGACTTTCTTGGCTAACACCATCGGCCAATTTCCACGCCATACTTTCTTTAGCTCAGGCGGTAAAGTGGCTTCGATGTCATCAGCTTCTCCTTCGGGTAAGCGCCAATGCAGCGTCTGCAAAACGGCTTTAGTCGCTCTTCTGGCTGACAGTTGATCTTGTAGATTTGCTCTGTCTTGAACTTTTTTGTAAAAAATCCTAGCTTCCATATTGTAGTTTTCCCGCACAATCAATACGTTTAAACGTGCCCCCTAAGGGAATGTCTAAGGCATGAATGAGAAGCCAGTAATTACAAGCGATGAATTATTAGACTCACCGGGCACTTATTTTAATCCGTCGACTGAAGTAACAGTGACCGTAGATGATACAAACTACGTAGATATTAGCAATGTAGATACAGACAAGTACTCGGGGAAAGAATGGGTCCAGATAAACGATGATCCCCTAAATGATTCTTCTACAATCGAGGAGACCTTGCAAACGGAGATCGAGGAAAACGGCGGCCTTCAAGGAACAAATGATCTATCAGACACCGCCAAAGACCAACAATCATAATAAAACGCTTTATTTTTTTGTATAAACAAAAGAAACTTAATTTTTGATTCTTCATTTCCCTCTCATACATTTTAGTGCTAGCATGTAACAAACTTGCTATGGACAATTTAGTAGAGAGCCAATCAGTAACCAAAATAGAGAATACGATAGGCGAAATAGACGGCATCGAAGCAGCACGTATCGTAGCAAACGGAGATGGTATTGAAGAAATTCATATTCTTAGCGCCCCTTACAAAGATGTCAAAAGACTCGGCCGCGACATCGAATCCGCCCTAATAGCAAAGCATGGATTAGCTGTAGATTATCGAAAAATAAGCATCGCTCAAGTAAGCGCTCCTCAACAACCTTCAGCAAATCCGAGTCGTGTAAAACTTAAGTCAGTTAGCATTGAGACATCGGGCCTGAATTGTCGTATTGGAATAAATCTGTCATACAACGAGAAGGATTTTGAAGGAGTAGCCCAGGGCGCATCTTCAAGCTCGGGCAAAAAAAGACTTGTCGCAGAAGCTACTTTAAAAGCAATTGAAAAAGCTAGCTCAAATACAAATTTTTCGCTGGAAGGTTTAGAGACGGTCAACCTAGGTTCACGACAAGGCGTCTGCGTTTGTATAAATGTGCTTAATGACGGTATCGAAAATTGTTTTACGGGAAGCGCAATAAAAAACGAAGGCAGCGAAAACGAAGCTATTGTAAAAGCCATACTAGCAGCGGTTAACAGACGCTTCAGCTTGCTTTAATATTTACCATTTCATGGCAGATAAACCAATTGAGCACTTCTTATTGTACTAAGCGTGTCTTTCATATTATGCTATATGCAGCGACATGCTACTCAATCCTTTAAATCCTGAGCTGGCCAAGGCAAGGATCGGTGTTTTAGCGCTCGGCGCTATAACTCTTGCCGGTAGCTTTTTATTGTTCGAAACTTCTCCGAGCACCCTTCTTTATATCGCTTTGTTTTCAGTTTCTATTTTTATTACCGACTTTATTGTCGTAGAGATTCCCAGAGAAGGATCCTTAAGTGCCTCAGTCGCCATAATCCTTACCGCTGTGTTTCTCGGTCCGAAGCAAATGGCTACACCGATAATCCTTTTAGCAATCGTTATAGGAACGCTAGCCGGTCAAATGGCCCAAAAAAAACCTCTTATCAGAATAACGTTGTTGATGACAAAAAGGATAATCGCCGCAACTATAGCGACTATTGCTCTCTCTTTATGGTTTATTCTAATCGGCCAAGAGACCGTGTTTTTCTCAAGGCTTATAGCTGCATTTATAGCCGGTTTCATCTATTTCTTCAGCGAAGCCGCTATAGAAGCGATGCTTTTGTCTCAAGATAAAAACAGCGCTTTTAGAACCACATTGATCAGCAGAATGCGCTTGCTCGCTGTCGTCTTTTTAACGTTTTCGATAATCGCCTTACTAATGGCCATAATGTTTAAATGGATGAGTTTCTGGAGTATATTTATCTTTTCCATCCCGCTTGCAGTAACTACTCAGTCCTTCAAACTATACGTTGATATTAGAAAAACCTACGAATCCACTATCAAAGCCCTTTCGGCAACTCTTGAAGCCCAGGACGAAAGCCGGGTCGGTCACGCTCAAAGAGTCAGCGATTACTCGCTCTCTATTGGCAAAGAGCTTGGATTATACGGGAAAGACCTGGAGCGATTGAACTATGCCGCAATGCTTCATGATATAGGCAAGCTTGGTTTTGATCAGAGCGTTAAATTAGATGAGATAACGAAAGAAAAAGGCGTATATGATAGAAAAAACGTCCCTTTTCACGCTCAGATCGGAGCCGAAATCATCAGCGACGTCGACTATTTAAAAGACGTATCTTCGATTATCAAGTATCACCATTGGAGTTTCGGGGCCAAACACAACAGTATTCCGCTTGAATCGTCGATAATACACGTTGCTAATGATTTCGACCATTTTATTAATGAGAACGAACTTAGTAAGCAAGACGCTCTAAAGAAATTAGCGGAAGACAAAAGCTTGTATTATAATCCTAAAGTCGTGCGCGCTTTTAATTCCGTTTTTCGAAGAAGACACTAGCAAATTCAGGCCTTGTTATGAAATAACAAATCTAATATATTTAGGTCAAGATGCTCGAAATCGCACTAATTATAGGCATTATATTCGGACTAATAAGGGGCGGCCGTCTAAAACGCTTACTAAACCCGAATTTCCATTTTTGGTATCTGCTAATCAGCGGTCTTCTTCTTTTAGCATCGATCAATTGGGTCGCAAGATTCATACCGGATGCCACATTAACTTTTATACTTACACTATTAGCTTATCTTCTTATGCTCTCCGCGTTGTGGCTTAACAGAAAACGCGAGTTTATTTTCTTGATCCTAGTCGGTTTGCTGCTAAATTTCTTAGTCATCGCCACAAACGGAGGAATGCCGGTTTCATTTGGCGCCAGTAGCTCAACAGGGCTGAGCAAAACCGAGTATGTAGCAAAGCTAAGCACTGATTTTAAGCACATCCCGATGTTAGCTAATACAAAACTAAAAGTTCTGGGTGATATTATTCCGCTGCCAAGACCCTATCCGCTGCCTAACCTGTTTTCTGTGGGTGATGTCTTTATCGGAATCGGTCTACTTTTTTTTGTACAAAATCATATGTATTATTCCGGTCGGCACAGAAAATCGGAAGCACAAATTAGCAAGCCGGTCTCGCAAAGCCAGCAGTAAGAACAGGGTTTTGTGCCTGCTACTAAGGATCAGATCCGGCTCTTGCCGCCTTTTACCAGCTTTTTAAAAAGATAATGGCATGTTAAAATCATATAGGTACTATGGTTATTAAACATCTGGCCAAAGTCCTGCGCTTTGGCGAAGGAAAAAAATTAAAAGATCTTCAGGCTCAAGTCGTTCGGGTAAATGCTCTTGAAGACGAAGTGAGCAAACTTGACGATGCCCAGTTTTCCGAAGAAATGGCCGAATTGGCCAAAAAGCACGAAAACGGAGAGCCGCTGGAACTTTTGCTGCCAAAAACATTTGCTTTGACAAGAGAGGCGGCAAAAAGAAGGCTCGATATGCGCCATTTTGATGTCCAAATAATGGGCGGAACCGCTCTAGCTGAAGGTAAGATAGCCGAGATGGTGACCGGTGAAGGTAAAACTTTGGCTGCGACTTTACCCGTAGCTTTGCAATCATTGACGAAAAATGCGACTCACCTTGTCACCGTAAACGATTACCTGGCAAAGCGAGATGCAGGCTGGATGGCTCCCGTATATGACATGCTGGGCATAAAAGTGGCCGCATTCGGACATGAAGTCTCTTATTTATATGACACTTCAATAGATGGTGATGACAAGTTTCGCCAGATATCGAGGCAAGAAGCTTACCGGGCCGATGTAGTCTACGGGACGAACTCGGAATTCGGCTTCGATTATTTGCGAGATAACATGGCCAACAGTAAGGAGCAAAAAACGCAGAACGGCCACTCTTTCGCAATTATCGACGAGGTAGACAGCATCCTTATAGATGAAGCCAGGACGCCGCTTATTATTTCAGGGCCGGCAGAAAAGAGCGGACCTATATATCACAAGTTTGCAAAAATCGCCCCCGCCTTAAAACAGGGCGAAGACGAAGATTATACGGTGGAAGAAAAAACTAAGACAATCTCTATGACTGATGAAGGTCATGAAAAAGCCGAGAGTCTCTTGGGCGTAGATAATCTTTATGACAACGTAAACACTCACCTTGTTGATCACCTGCTCAGCTCCCTGAGAGCTCACGCATTATTTAAGAAAGACGTCGACTACGTGGTAAAAGACGGCGAAGTATTAATCGTTGATGAGTTTACCGGCCGGCTAATGGAAGGACGCCGTTATTCGGAAGGCCTGCACCAAGCAATCGAGGCCAAAGAAGGCGTTGCGATACGCGAAGAAAACCAAACATTGGCGACGATTACCCTTCAAAACTATTTTCGGATGTATGAAAAGCTTGCGGGCATGACGGGAACCGCGGCAACTGAAGCAGATGAATTCATGCAGATATACAAACTCGAAACGGTGGTCATCCCGACAAATAGAGAGCTTATTAGGAACGACCTGGCCGATGTCATCTACAAAACACAGGAAGCAAAATTCAAAGCCGTCGTTGAAAACGTTGCCGAGCGAAACAAGAAAGGCCAACCGGTGCTTTTAGGCACGGTGGCCATAGAAAATTCAGAATTGCTAAGCAAAATGCTTAAAAGACGAGGCATCGCCCATAACGTATTAAACGCTAAACACCATGAACAAGAGGCCGAGTTCATTGCCCAAGCCGGTAAAAAGGGCGCGGTGACGGTAGCTACAAATATGGCCGGTAGAGGTGTTGATATTGTCTTAGGCGGAAATCCCCAGGACAAGGATGAAGCTGAGGAAATAAAGGCAGTCGGGGGCCTCCATGTTATCGGTACCGAACGCCACGAATCCCGAAGAATCGACAATCAGCTAAGAGGCCGATCCGGCCGCCAAGGCGATCCGGGTTCGACTCAGTTTTATCTTTCAGTTGGTGACGATTTGATGCGGATATTCGCAGCAGACAAAATCAAATGGGTGATGGAAAAATTCAATCTGCCCGAAGACCAGCCCATTGAACACCGCCTTATTTCAAAAAGCATTGAGACCGCTCAAAAGCAAGTCGAGTCGCATAACTTTTCTATCAGAAAACACACACTGGAATATGACGATGTCATGAACAAACAAAGAGAGATCTTTTACAGCGAGCGAGACAAAGTGCTTGAACACGAAGATCTAAGCGATCAAATAAAAGATTTTTTGACTACTATGATAGAGGGCGCAGTTGCTAATCACACGGTTTCGGCCTATCCGGAAGAGTGGGATCTTAAAGGTCTTTTCACTTACTACCATCAGTTTGTGCCGATAAAAGTGAGCGAAAAAGATTTCAAAATGGACACCATAACAAACGATGAGATCAGAGATTATTTGCTGGATAAAGCTTTTGAACAGTTAGACGCCAGACGTAAAGAGCTGGGCGATGAACAATTTAACCAGATGGTTCAGTACATATTGCTTGAAGTGATGGGCGAGCGCTGGAAAGAGCACCTTTCTCAGCTTGATTACCTGCGTGAAGGTATTAACTTGCGCGCACTTGCCCAACGCGACCCGTTAGTAGAATTTAAGAAAGAATCTTTTGATAATTTCCAACAATTGACTCAAAACATTAAAGAAGACAGTTTACATTACATCTTCAGGGCAGAAATAGTCGAGCAACCACAGTCGCAACTCGATGAGGCCATGTATGATCATTCGGCGTACAGTGCGATGAGTGAAGGTGAAACAACATCGGATACCTCAGGCGGCTCTCAAACAACGACTTATACGGCAGGTCCAAAAGTAGGCCGCAACGACCCCTGCCCGTGCGGCAAGACAAACCCCGACACCGGAAAACCCATAAAGTACAAGAAATGCTGCGGCAAAGAAGCGAGCTAAGGATAAAGCATAGCGGCTAAAGGGTGGTGGTTTTCCCTGCCCCCTATTCATAGACTTCTACTGAGTTATAATAGAGCAAAATGATTGAAGACTATTCAGAAGAGATTATAAAACTGAGCGAGAAACTTTCTGAGATCAAGGAGTATCTTTGACATAGATTCAAAGAAAGCTTCTGCCGCATCGCTTGAAAAAGAAGCCAGCAGCCCCGATTTTTGGTCTGATTCCGAGCATGCCACCAAAACAGTAAGCCGGTTAAAAGAGTTTAAAAACGAAATATCTATTCTAGAAGAGACATCCCAGACCCTAGAAGACTTAAAAGAGCTCAACAACCTTGCCTTGACCGATGATGATGAGAGTTTGGCTAAGGAAGTCAGCTCGACGCTTGAAAAAGCAAAAGAAAACGTAGAGAAGCTTCATCTTAAAAGCATGTTCACCGGCGAAATGGACAGTCACGACGCAATTGTCGATATTCACCCCGGCGCCGGTGGAACCGAGTCTCAAGATTGGGCGGAAATGCTTCTTAGGATGTATCTGCGCTGGGCCGATAGAGAAGGTTTCAAAGCTACCTTGAACGAAGCTTCGCCCGGAGAAGGCGCCGGCATCAAAAGTGCCACTATCACAATAACCGGACCAAACACTTTTGGCTTGCTTAGATCCGAAAAAGGTGTTCACCGTCTTGTCCGGATATCACCTTTTGACTCATCAAAAAGACGTCACACATCTTTTGCCTCGATAGATATAACACCGGTTCTCGATGAAAGCACCGATGTTGTAATCGAACCTAAAGACTTGAGAATCGAGACTTACCGGGCCAGCGGAGCCGGTGGTCAGCATGTTAACGTTACCGATTCTGCCGTACGAATCACTCACATGCCGTCGGGAATAGTTGTCCAATGCCAAAATGAGCGCTCGCAAACTATGAACAAACAGACTTGTCTGAAGATACTCAAAGCAAAACTGCACGAGCGAGCGGAAGAACAAAAAAGAAAAGAAATGGCTGAGATGAAAGGTGAGAAAAAAGAGATTGCCTGGGGCTCACAGATCCGCTCTTATGTTTTACATCCGTACAGAATGGTTAAAGACCACAGAACAAATTTGGAAAGCGGTAAGGTCGATGCCGTTTTAGACGGAGACTTAGCCGCTTTTATAAAGTCTTTTCTTTTGAGTAAGGGAAATAATTAGAAATTGACAACTTATAAGGATCTGCAAGCAGACCTTCATATTCACACAATAAGCAGCGGACACGCTTTTTCTACAATAAGCGAAATAATCGAAGCTGCTCAAAAAAAGGATCTGAAAACTATCGCCGTGACTGACCATGGTCCCGCTTTACGGGGCGGTGCTCATCCTTATCATTTCGGAAATCTTCGCGTACTCGACGCTAATATTGACGGCATACGAGTGTTGAAGGGTACCGAGGCTAACATAATAGATAGCGAAGGAAATCTTGATCTGCCGGACGACGTTATGAATACGCTTGACTTTATCATGGTGACTTTTCACCTCCACTGCGGTTATGAAGATGCAGGCGCCGAGGAAAATACAAAAGCACTCATTAATGCAATGGAGCGAAATAGGATCCACGCGATCGCTCACCCCGGCAACCAACTCTTCAAGCTAGATTATGACCTTTTGGCAAAGACAGCAAAAGAAATGGATATCCTTATAGAGTTTAATAATAGCTCGTATTCAGGAGGGACCAGCCGTTATGACGCTAGGGACTTAGACCTTAAAATGGGATTAGCTTGCAAGAAATATAAAACACCTGTCGTCGTCAGCAGCGATGCTCATATAGCCTTCGATGTGGGACGGTTTAAAGAAGCATGGGAGCTCGTGGAAGAAACCGGCTTGGAAAAAAAGCAGATTTTAAACCTCGACAATAAAAAACTTCTCGATTTCGTAGAAAATAAGCGATAGATGCTTTTCGCCGGCGTAAAAAAGCTTTACAATTCAATTAAACAATAAGCACACTTAGAGGTTTTATTGCAAAGCGCGACACTTAAAACTACTTTACAAAAGAAGGCTAATTTAATCCGCCAAGATATCATCAAGATGATCGGAGC
>SDBV01006552.1_pt1 | contig 16115 bp, 16 predicted proteins | sample 2277081 | NCBI WGS metagenome assembly SDBV01 (sample SAMN10402039, study PRJNA504765) | marine sediment metagenome | isolation source: marine sediment core GS10_PC15, 223 cmbsf | place: Arctic Ocean: Southern Knipovich Ridge | collected 2010
AAAAATTACTAAAGTTGTAATTGATGTGGTGTTAAATTAAAATGTTCGGTGAGATACATCATCTTGGATTTGTGTATAAAAATGGTGAAGAAGCGGTTAAAAAATTCAAGAGTCTTTTTGGTATAGAAAAGTTTATTCGGGTAAATATGGGTGTAGTAAAAGTAGCAAGATCCATGATTGGAAAGCTACAGATAGATTTGATTGAGCCTCAAGGTAAGAAGTCATTATTTGATACATTTTTAGAGAATGGTAATGTTGGTCTTCATCATGTAGGATTTCTAGTTGAAAATATTGATGAGAAAATTAAAGATTGGGATTCTAAAGGTTTCAAACAAGTTCTAGGAGGTATAATTTCTACCGTAAAATTTGTTTACTTTGATACAACAGACATCCTCGGTCATATTATAGAGTTTTTGCAATTAAACTATAAGAAACCGTAAGTTTGTTCTTCAGTTGCTATGTTTGCGTTTTTCCACCAATTTTACAGCCTTTTTTCCCAATTCATATGCTTGTATTAATATTTCTTAGGATATTATACTTTTATCAAATAAGTAAAGATTCAATTTGGGGATTTTCCACTTTTAAAGCAGGAATATGAAAAACACCAAATGAGCCACATAAATCACAATTAACATCATTTCCATAGCAACAGAAAGGTATTTCAAAGCCTTCATTTCCTAAATATATGGGGAGCATGAAATTTTTTACACAGCAATCTCTAGTATATTGTAGGGCATTTTGAGATAACATTAGTTCGAGCGCTAGCTCTCTATTTGGTATAAATGAAGGATATTTTTTCTTCAAGGCTATGGCTTTTCTTACTGCAGAATCTCGTTCTTCTAAAGTGTTCCATGCAAATTCGGTCGTATCATTTTTTTTTGGAACATAGAATGATAAGACTAAATTATCGACTGGAGTTTCTTTTCGTAATATCTCTGCTAATTCTGCAATGGAGTCTTCATTTTTTTTAGTTATTGCACATTGGCATTGAAGCTTATTAGAGAAATTGTCTGGTAGGTTATTTAAAGTATGGATTGCTTTTTTAAAAGAGCCTTTACCTCGTATCTCGTCATTGATATCTTCAGGGCCATCTAGTGAAATAACCCAAGTTATATTAGGTCCTAAGTTTATTAAAGGAATTGTTCCGTTGGTTGCAACTACATTACGAGGAAACAATTTAACCCCTAATTTCAAAACATCCTTCCGAAGAAGAGGTTCTCCTCCCATCCAAAGCATTGAAACAATCCCATGTCTTCTCTTTAAAGTTTTAAGTTCCTTAATCATTTTTTCTGCAGGCATTTCATTTTTCTCCGTAGGAGTGTTTGGGTTGCCTTCTCGAAACACAAAACAATGCTTGCACTTTAAGGTACATCTATTTGTTATATTAACCAGTGCTAAGGGATAGAATTTCTCATTTATTGATGCCAATATTTATACACTTGAAGAACTTTTTTGATTAGAAATATTGTTTCTTGATTAATATATTTATTTAAAGTATATTAAAATTAATATCAAAATTTTAATTAAATTCAAATTTTGGTGGAATATATTGAAAAATCAATAAGATATAACCTCTCAAATTTTAAAATTCCCATTCATTAGATTTTGGGATTGTTCCGATACAAAATTTTTGTATCGATTAGATGTAGAATCCCAGAAATAGAGTTGATCTTTTATTGTATTGATATTAAAACTTTGTTTTCTGAGATTAACTTTTCTTAATTTATGCGTTCCTGTAAATTCGAGTTCATCTATGAAACAATATAAAATTTTCCGGGAAAACCCCTATCAACATAACCCTTAATCTGCCACATTCTCTTAATTGAAGCACCAATAAAGGTTATAGTTTTAGGATAGAATAATTTTTCAAAGTAGTTTATATGTTCCACGTCTGTAATAATATATTTTCAAAATTAAGTTTAATGAATGTAATTGATAAAATCCTCTGTCTTCATTCCATTTTTTTTTACCCTTTTAAGGTGTATTAAGTTGATTAGTTATTCATTTATATCATTATTCATAAGAAAATTTAAAGAATTGAAAGTGATTAGATGAATACAGAAGAATCAAATCCGATAACTTGGATTCGAAATAATCAGGATAAGCTTGTAAAATTTATTCAAGATATAGTTATGATCCCCAGTATTTCGGGAAAAGAAGAAAAAGTCCAAAAATTCATATTTCAAAAGCTTACTGAATTGGATCTTAATATCGAATACGTTTATCCTGATATTGAAACACTACAAAAAAGTGATGATTATTTTGAAACAACATCTTTTATTAAATACGGTTATGAAAATCGTCCTAATGTAGCAGGAATCCTTAAGGGAACAGGAGGTGGTCGATCTATTTGTCTTAGCGGGCATATAGATGTTGTCAGCCCAGAACCCGTGGAACAATGGGGTTATGATCCATGGAGTGGTGAAATAAAAGGTGATTTTCTATATGGACGGGGAGCGGGAGATATGAAAGCGGGAGTTGCAGCCACTATTTTTGCTCTTAAAGCACTTATAGAAACGCAGACCAAATTAAATGGTGATGTGCTTATAGAAACAACTATCGATGAAGAAGATGGTGGTATTGGAGGTAACCTATATATGCGTCTAACTCAACCAAAGGTAGATGCTGCAATAATTCCTGAACCTGGGGGATATACCATAGGTATTGCTAGTGCAGGAGTTATGTATTTTCGAGTTATTGTGACTGGCATTCCCGCACATGCAGCAACAGCACATTTTGGTGTGAATGCAATTGTTAAGATGCTGCCTATTATCGAAGCCCTCAATTCCCTTAACGATGAAAGACAGAAGAAAATTAGATATAAATATGTGGAATTAGATCCTACTATGAAGGGGAAAGCAACAACTCTTAACATTGGAGTAATAAATGCGGGAGATTGGCCCTCTACTGTCCCAGGTTTATGTGCCCTTGAGTGTCGAATTGGTTTTCCTCCAGGTGAAACCCGTGATATGATAATGAACCAAATTGAAAAAACTATACAAAATACAGTAAATAATGATACTTGGTTAAAAGATCACCCTCCAAAAATAGAGTGGTTTGGGTGGAAAGCACAACCTCATGAACAGAATCTTGAACACCCGTTTGTAAAATTGCTAGATAGAAAAATACAGCAGTTCGCTGGTGTCGAACCTGTGTATAGGGGAGGTTCAGCTGGATTGGATACTCGGTTTTTTGTACATCATGAAATACCTGCTGTTACATTTGGACCTTTCGCAGAGAGACTTCATTCCATAAATGAGCGAGTTTCTATTAGTTCCACCGTAAAAATAACCGAAATTTTAATTGGAACGATTATGGACTGGTGTGGAGTAGAAAGAAATAAATAAATTTTTTATTATTCTTTTTCAAAAATTTGTAGACATTCCTCAATAATTTTAAGACCCTTATTTAATTCTTCATCCTTTATTACAAGGGGCATCAGTAACCTTATAATATTCCCATATTTTCCACAGGTGAGGATTATTAAACCTTTTTTATGGCAGAATTCAGTTAAATTCTTAGCTTTTTCTTTTGCTGGTTTTTTTGTTTTTGCATGAATTATCTCAAATGCCACCATTGATCCAATACCATGCATCTTTCCAACTATCTCAAAATTTTTTTGCCAGTTTTCAATTTGCTCTTTTAATTTAAGCCCTAAAATTTCAGCTTTTTGTAATAATCCTTCCTCTTTAAAAATGTCTAGCACTGCTAAAGCTGCTCTGCATGCAACTGGATTACCCCCAAAGGTTCCTCCCAAACCACCAATATGAGGAGAATCCATGATTTCCTTACGTCCAATAATCGCACTTAAAGGTAAACCTGCTGCTAAGCTTTTTGCAAGGAGGATAATATCGGGTTCAACGTTCCAATGTTCAATTGCAAACATCTTTCCCGTTCGCCCCATTCCAGACTGAATTTCGTCTGCTATGAATAAAATTCCGTTTTCTTGACAAATCTCCGCAATCTTAGGGAAAAATTCTGGGGGAGGAGTGATAAATCCTCCTTCGCCTTGAATAGGTTCTGCAATGATCGCAGCTACTGATTCGGGTGCAACATGATCAATAAGAAATGTTTCGAATAAGTCAGCATCACCAAAGGGTATCCTATAAATCTCGGGAGCAAACGGTCCAAACCCTAATTTGTATGGTTTTACCTTGCTCGTTAGACTCATTCCCATAAACGTCCTTCCGTGAAAAGCATTTTCAAATGTAATTATCCCTGAACGTTTTGTGTGATATCTGGCAATTTTAATTGCATTTTCTACGGCTTCAGCTCCACTATTTGCAAAAAAAGCCATTTTAGGGAATTTTCCAGGTGTAATTTCACAAATTCTTTTCGCAAGATCTATATAAGGTTCATACATCGCAACATGAAAGCATGTATGGATATAATTTTCTACTTGATCTATAATCACATTGACAACTTTTGGATGGCAATGACCAACATTGATTGAACCAATGCCACCTGCAAAATCAATCATTTCAAATCCTTCCGTATCAGTCAATTTAGCACCTTTTGCCTTCTTGATAAATATTGGAAACATATTATAAACAGCTTTCGGGACATATTTATTTCGAATTTCAAGCATCTCATTATTTGTTTTCATGATTCTAACTTCGCTTATTTAGTTTCAACAATTTCCTCAATAACATTATATAATCAGAAAGAAATATAAATAGATATAATTATCAATTTTGTCTAAACGCCAACTAATTATTTGAATTCTTTAGAATCTCGTATGTTATCGAAATCTTTTTCGGTAATATTTACATAATAAATATAATATATTTAGATTATTAGGTTAACATTTTAAAGAAGGTGATCACTTGAAGAAAAAACAAAAGTTGGATCTAAAACCAATCGAAATAAATACCCCAAAGGCAAATAAAATGAGGGAGTTAATGAAGTTAACTAAAACTTCACCAAAAATGAAAGAAATGTATCTAAAAAAAGCCTACCCCGATGGTGTGGAGAACCAAACAGGTACCCCCATACCAATTAATATATCTCTGGATTATGAGGATCAAATATTACCATTTGTTGTCACAGAATACTTTATCAAAAAGGCAGGGACCATACTTTTAATAGATTGCCCATGTCGTAGAGCCAATAAATGCGAAAATCACGATTATCATTTAGGGTGTACGTGGCTGGGGGAAGGAGCTCGACATGTAGATCTATCTAAATGGCCAGTTGCAAATGGACGTCTTGCTACTAAAGAAGAAGCTTTAGAGCGAGAACGATTGGCTTATGAAAATGGTTTGGTACCCCATTTAGGAAAGCTGAGAGGTGATGCGAAGTTATATGATGTGGTAGATTATGAGGACCAATTCATGTCTATTTGTCATTGTTGCTCTTGCTGCTGCATTGTTAGCTTAATGAAATATGGCCCATCCGAGTATAAACAAGTTGTAAAAAGGATGGAGGGGGTTGAAGTAAGGGTAGATCCTGATAAATGTAAAGGCTGCGGAGCATGCTTTAAAGTCTGCATCTACGACGGTTTGAAGATGGAAAACGACAAGGCAATGATTAATCAAGAAAATTGCATGGGATGCGGTCGTTGCGAGATGACATGCCCAAACAAAGCAATTTCCATTTCAATAGATGATTACAGTCGTATTGATGAGTTGATTGCCAGATTCGAATCACGCGTGGATATATCTTCTTGAGAGAAGAGTTATAAAATCCTTTTATTTCCTTTATTTTATTACGGGAAAGATCTAATTTTTCCAAATTAATTAAGGACTGTTAAATTCTTTCTAATTTCAAGGCTCCATAACCTAAAATGATAAGAGCACCAACAGTAGTATAACGTCCTATTTTTTGTGCACTCCCTAAAAATAAGCCGAACATCATTATAGTGACACAAATATACCATACAACTGTAAAAATCACAATGGAAATAGTGTATGTACTTGAAAATTTTTCATTTAAGTATAAGGCTATAGAATAAATTATTCCCATTGCTAAAATTGAAGTATATCCTATATAGACAAAGAGCATATGAGCACCTCCATAGAGATTTGCTGGTGTAAATGCAATCCCAGTCAGGCATATTCCTGAAATGATTCCAAAAATAGATCCAATGACACTGAGCTTTCTTTGTTTGCTAGTTTCTGTAAAAAATGAAGGCAAGGCTCCAAAGAGAAGAATAAATGAAAAACCGAAAATACTTGTTGCCGTGGTAAAAATAACCATTGAAACGGTATTATCGGCTCCAGACCAAGATGTACTTGCACCTAAAGCGCTCAATGAAGTATTCCAAAAAGAATAACCTTGTGCGTTTCTATCTACGGGATTTCCTCCCGGATAAAATATCATTGCTACAAAAAGGAGAATTACATAGAAAAAACATCCTATAATTTCAATAAGGTAAGCGATTTCTTTTTTATTCTCGAGATTCATAACTTATAATCTTTAAATTTTTCATTTGTGTATTTGTATTAATTTAGATTTTTTCATGTATATATTAAGATTTAATAATAAAAAAAGAAAATATGGTAACCCTTTATAGAATTCTATTATAAAATTCCTCGCTACCTGACTGCCAAACCTACTTCAGAGCCGGCTTCACCAGACCGAGATCGATCATGGTTCGCCCGGTTTCGTACAACGTATCCTTGATGGCATAAGTCTCGAGACCGAGTTCCTCTCGCACCCGATCACAATGGGCGAGCGGTGCTTGGTAGACCTTGCCATACTTCTCGATGATCGCGTTGAATTCATCTGGTGGACCGCCCACATCGATTTGCGGGAACAACTTCTGCAGGTGCGCTTGAAGTTGTAACACGTCAAGTTCACCGGATTCATCTGTGGCACTCAGCTGATAGCGCCATCTGTTCTTACAGACGTCGCTTTCGATCATTAGCGCCTGTGATTTGCCGATGTCACGTACATCGACGATGTTCCACAATGAATTCCAAGCACGGAGGCAATTCTTCCCGGCCAGCATGCGACCAAGAACCCACTGCCAAGAACCCACCCGTTCGTGCACCCTGGAGAGGAGTGGTCCCAACACTGTGATGGGGCATACAGAGATGACGTCGAAACTACCGTCCTTCTCAGCAAAGTGGTACGCCATGCGTTCGGTCTCGAACTTGGCCATCGCATAAGCCATTTCGCCATCCTCTTCGATTCTATTTGGATTCCAGTTCGGATCATTCTCACGATTGTCTGAAGCCCAGTCTTTTTCGGTGTAGACATAGCCGGACGACATTGGGTGATAGATGGCAGCAAAGGAGCTCGTGTAAATGAACCTTTTTACCGTGCCCACTTTTTTGACCGAATTGAGGACGTTTTTGGTGCCGTTCACAGCACCATCGTAGATCTGTCGAGGATTATTAACGCCACCATAAGCCATAGGTGTGCCAGCATGGAGCACGGCACTACAGTCCGTGAACGGTGTGTCGTAGCTACCCGCCTCGAGCAGATTGGCGGTAAAGAGCTCCAAACGACCGGGATAGGCGCCCCCGTTAAGCGCCAGTAAGTGCTCAGTCTTGTCAGGGTTGTTCGGGTCGGTCACGCAAGCGTGTACGGTGTATCCGCGCATTATCAACGCGATCACCACATGGGAACCAACATAACCCGAGGCGCCAGTCACCGCAACCGGCCCATCCGACGATGTTACTGCAGGCATTTTCCTTTCCTCGAATGTCTAAGAATGAAACAGTGAAAAACTATATTTAATTTTCTCATTATATTCATCTTTTATTTGAATAAATATATAAGTTTACAAACTAAAATAAAATATTTTCGTTTAAATATACAAAAACGTACATATACAAATATCCCATTTCCAGAGAATACAAGTTTGTAGTGTTTGTTCAATATTTTATTTCATTGCTTCAATTTTATGCCACAATAAACACAGAAGTTCTTACTTTTTGTAGGTAATGTTTAGTAATGTTTAGTAAAAAACAATTTAATACCCTCATTACAAAATCTTTAATAAAATAAATAAACTGTAATAGATTTTATTTTAAAATAAGAGATGATAATATGAGCGAAAATTTAAATGATTATACGGTAGTAGAGGAAATGCCAATTCGATGGGGAGATATGGATGCGAGAGGACACGTAAATAATACAATGTATTATCGATATTTTGAAAGTTCCCGAATAGCATTGTTTCGATGCTTGGATATTTATGAAGAACCGATAAAAGTTCGTATAGGTCCAATATTATCTTTTCAAAGTTGCTACTATAAAGCTCCCTTGACCTATCCCGATACTGTTTATGTTGGGGCAAAAATAACAAGCTCACATAGTCTGGTATAATTACGAAGGTCAAAAAAAGGCAATTATTTCTGATAATCTGAAAAAAAGATTCCTGAAATCTTAAAAGACTAAAAGACTATACAAGTTTTTTTTTCATGAAATATAAATCGAATGGTGAAATATTAGTTTACAATTAACTATTTTTAAAGTGAAAAATTATGCTCAAAACGAAAGTAACTGAAATGATTGGATGTAAATATCCTATAATTGTAGGGACTATGGCAAATATTTCCAATCCTGAGTTTGTTGCAGCTGCTAGCAATGCGGGTGCTTGTGCCATGTTAGCAAGTGCAAATTATAAAACTCCGGAAGAATTATGTGAGGCAATAAAGAAAACGCAATCCTTGACAGATAAACCATTTGGTGTAAACATTAACTTATTTCCCGCCCTCATGCCTCAAGATAAATTAGAAGAATACGTTGAGGCTACTCTTGATGAAGGCGCAAAAATTATTGAAACAAGTGGTCACAAGGCTCCAGAACATTTAGTCCCCAAATTTAAAGAAGGAGGGGCAATATGGATACATAAATGTGCAGGTGTGAGATATGCTATAAAAGGAGCATCTTTGGGGGCCGATATGATAACAGTAGTTGGTTATGAAAACGGTGGTGCAACAGGAACTTTAGATATTGGAACTCTTGTTATGGTTCCAAGTGTGGTGGATGCTTTAGATGTACCTGTTATTGCGGGGGGAGGTATATCAGATGGTCGCGGCATCGCTGCTGTTCTGGCTCTTGGTGCTGAAGGCGTCATTATGGGAACTCGAATGATGGCTACGAAGGAATGTCCACTCCATGATAATCTAAAGCAAGCTTTTGTGGGGGCAGCTGAAACAGACACTAGTTTAGTCATGCGTTCCATTCGTAATACTCATAGAGTATGGAGAAATAAAGCAGCTGAAAAAATAATTGAATTAGAATCTCAAAAAGCCTCCTTACAAGAGATTGTAAAAGTTGCATCTGGCCAAAATGCATTAAAAATGTATAGAGAAGGGGATTTAGATGCAGGTATGGTAAGCTGTGGACAAGGTGTGGGCCTAGTTAAAGATATCCCTACTGTAAAAGAATTATTGGATCGGGTAATGAAAGAAGCCGAAGATACAATTTCGAAACTTAAAAATATATCTAATTAACTAAAAAAACTAATTTAATAGTTACTAAATAATATGAAAATCAATTTTAAAATAAATTAATTATGAAAAACTGTATGTTTTGATGATAATGAAGTATAGAAATATGGGCTCAATAACCGACAAAGTCTCTGCGTTAGGTTTTGGAGCTATGCGAATGCCTAGCAGCCGTCAAGAATCAATTAAAATGATACGTTATGCAATTGATAATAATGTAAATTATGTTGACACGGCATATACATATCATGGAGGTAAAAGCGAAGTCATAGTCGGCAAGGCGTTATTAGATGGTTATCGTGAAAAAGTTACCCTCACTACAAAATCACCTTTATGGATGGTTAAAACAAGAGAAGATTTTGATAAATACCTTAATAAACAATTAAAGAGATTACAAACAAATCCAGATATCTATCTTTTTCACGGAATGAAAAAAGTTCGATTAGAAAAAGTTAAAAATTTAAATTTAATCGAAAAGATGGAAGAGGCTAAAGCAGAAGGTAAATTTAAATATATAGGATTTTCATTTCATGATAGTTTCGATGTGTTTAAAGAGATTATTGATTACTATAACTGGGATTGCTGTCAAATTCAGCATAATTATCTTGATGTGGATTTTCAGGCAGGAATAAAAGGATTAAAATATGCTGCTAGTAAAAATATTCCTGTAATTATCATGGAGCCTATTCGAGGTGGACAACTGGCAATTCCACAGGATAAATTAGACACCAAACCAGAGATTAAGAATGTTCTAGAGCAATCGACTGTTAAAAGAACGATGCCAGACTGGGCTTTACAATTCCTTTGGAACCAACCAGAAGTTTCAGTTGTATTAAGCGGTATGAGCAGTATGCAACAAGTTATAGAAAATATAGAATCAGCAAATAATTCAGGAATTAATACCCTAACTAAAGAAGAATTTGAAACAATATCAGCATTACGAGAAGCATTTAAAAAATCTTTTGCGGTACCTTGTACAAATTGCGGGTATTGTATGCCATGTCCTAATGGAGTTAATATCCCGACGATAAATAGATTAATTAATGATGCTGCTTATTGGGGTACAAGTAATAATCCTATAATTCTCTATTTTTACAATAGCCTAGCAAAGACACCAGAAGAGTTAGAACAAAAGAGAGCAAAAGGAGAAGAAGTGGAAGGAGCGCAGTCTTTATGCATTCAATGTGGGGAATGCGTGGAAAAATGTCCCCAACAAATTAATATTCCTGATATCATGGAAAAAGCTAATCTTATTTTAAAAGACGGTAAGAAGGTTTCAGATGTTCTTTCATAAATAGTTATAAAAAAGAACTCCTAAATCTGAAATATTCTTTATATTTCTTTTTTTCTTATTGTTAAATATCGAGTTAATTTAAGCAAGAATATTTAATAGAAGTTTAGACTTAATTAGTAAAGTTAAGGACATTGCTATAAATCCACTACCTCAAGATACAAACCCAATGGATCTCTCTTCAAGAGATCTGTGATATAGTAATCATTGCCCGCCTGCGGGAAAAATGAAATGAAATGAAAATCTATCTTCAAACTTAATATTTTAAATTAAGGATATTTTATTGGACCTATGTCTTTTCTTGCTGCTGAATATTATGAATAACTAGAGTGTCTTCTAGACTAAAAAAATTTAACATATGTTCAAATAAGGTGTTATTTACCTTTATTTTCAAAAATCTTTTTAAATTCTCCTATTTTACTGTATTTTATGGATTTAGAAGAAAAAATTGATCTAGCTGCCAAATGGATAGCTGAGTCAGAACGGTTAGTTGTATTTACTGGGGCTGGATGCTCCACAGGTAGCGGTATACCTGATTTCCGTGGTCCAGATGGATTATGGACTAGAAGAGATAAAGGATTACCCCCTCCAAAATCAAAAGTTCCATGGGATCAAGCAAAACCTAATGTTAATCATTTTTCTATAGCGGAGTTTAGGGAAATGGGAAAATTAGATTATGTTATTTCACAAAATATTGATGGCCTACATGCTAAATCAGGGATTCCTTTTGAGATAATGAGTGAACTTCATGGTAATCAATTTTTCATGAAATGTTTATCATGTAATAAGAAAATGTTATTTGAAGAAGCGGGATGGGATAAAAGTAAGTGGGGTCGCGGAATGAGACAAGACCCAATTCGAGAAGGACAACCAAAATGCCCGCATTGTGAGGGAAGATTGATTAACAGTATTGTTGATTTTGGGGACCCTATGCCTCATGATGAACTAGAGGAAGCAATATTACGTTCACAAAATTCTGATGTCTTTTTTGTTATTGGATCATCTTTAGTAGTATCACCCGCAGCAAACATGCCAGGAATTGCAAAACAAAATGGAGCAAAGTTAATTATCATTAACAAAGGTGAAACACCCTATGATCGGGTCGTAGATATAAGATTTGATGAATTAATTGAAGATATTCTCCCTCCAATGATGGAAAAAGTAAGAAATTATGTAAAAAATAAATAAAAAAAAATAAAAAAAAGAGAAGTAATTTTTATCTGTTTTTTAATTTTTTTACGATAATTACCTTCATTATTATACGAAGGTTGCGAAGATTTGCGAAATGGAAAAAATAGTGCTTATTATGATATTAAGGATTAATCACAAATCTCTTTCTACGCATTCTTGATTGCGGCTCTTACCATCTTCAGCATTTCTGGACTTTTTACCTCCTCATCGGTCAATTTGTGGACCTCTATACCATGCTTTACCATGCCGGCTATAACTACATCATCAGTCTCACCACGGACAACGTAGTCACAATTAGAACCTACATCTCGACAAGCTAAACTCTTTAACATATTTATTAACACCTCTAATTATATTTTTTATCTCTAAATTTAAGTTTGTATCTATTTATCTATTTACTTAATCTAATTTGTAAGATTTAAATAAATGCCTTAAAAATCATTAATAGATCGCGTATTTAGGGTTTAACTACATAAGCATATCTCTTAATAAATTTATAATTTAAGCGAATTTCGATTAGGAAGAAGCCTATAGCTTATAGCTTATATCATAGAACAGATAGAAGGAATTTAAAAAAAATTTCTCTTTAAATATAAAGAATTTAATGAAAAAAAGATTATGTTGATTCTCCATCAACATAAAGGCTTGTTTTATAGATTTAACCTCAAATTATTTCCATAATAATAAATATCTCTTTCGAGAAGGGTTCATACAGTATTAATTATTCGTCTCACCAACCCCGTTTTTTACGGGTGCATTCGTCCCTTTCCCACGGTTCGCGTCACCGCGGATTTTTTAAAATAGATATTAATGATTTCATGCTTTCCCATTGCTTCTTTAGATTTTCGAAATTACTCATAATATTCACATTTATAATTTTAAATACATTTCCAAGAATCTACAACTAGATGATATTCAGAAAGACCATCCGCTTTAGATCGTGGATCTCTAATCCCCTCGACTTTTATTATATTTCCTATAATCTCGACCTTCTCATAGCAAGATATTGGATCTTTAGAATAGATAATTATTTGAAACCCATCTTCTAAATCAAAATAATTATAATGTGGATGAGTTTCAAAATACGCCTGAATGTGTTGCCACATAATATTGGATATTTTTCCTACGATGTTTATTGATTTGCCTTCATTTTCTGCTAAATATTTTCTTGTTTCTTCATACATTTTATCAACACTTCCATTTATTTGACTTTTTAGAATCTTAGAATCTCTTATTTCTTTTCTATTTATGCCTATAAATTTATTAGATTAAAGGTTTAGAAGGTTTTAAAATTTTTAAATAAGCTACGACTAAAAAAGGTTTAAACTGAATTAAGAATTATAAATTGTAAAGTCAAGTATTTTTACAAAATAAATTATTTATTTGTGAATTATATGACGTTAACAACTGAAATGATAATATTCGGTATCTTTAATTTACTTCTTGTCCTTGTTTTTACAATCGTCGCAATAAATATAATGCTCAAATATTGGAAAGCCAAGGATAAAACCTTTCTCTTAACAGGAATTGCCTGGTTTGGGATCTCAGAACCATGGTGGCCAGCAACAATAAGTTTTTTAATAGCATTATTTACTGGGAAAGGCCTTCCAATTCAAACTTATCTAATAATTAATGCTGCCTTTCTCCCAATCTTCCTAACATTATGGTTATGGGTTATGTCAGATCTCATGGGTGTAGAGAAAAAAGCAATCTTAATTATAATTCATCTATTGATCTCAATAATCCTTGAGTTGCTCTTCTTTTATTTCCTATTTACTAATGTTTCAATGCTCGGTACAACAGTGAGTCCCGTAGATATCGATTTTGGGCCAATTGCTCAAGTATTTCTCGCCTATATTTTAGTCGTATTTCTAATTACTGGCTTCTTTTTTGCCATAAAAACGTTAAAAATTGATGATCCTCAACCGAAACTACGTGGAAAATTTCTTCTTATAGCGTTTCTATTATTTCTTACAGGAGCTATTTTGGAATTAATTATTTATTCAATAATCAACAAAATATTTGTCCTTTTTTCTGCTATTGTGTTCTACATAGCCTTCGTTATGCCAGAAAAAATTAAAAAAATCTTCTTAAAGAAATAAGTTTAAGTTAGCAAGATGTAAAAACCTTGTACATTATGACGCAAATAAAATTGTAAAGGAGATTTAATTTTGAAAAATTTCTTTAGTGATGTGAGATTGGAAAAAATAGAAGCAATGCGCGTAGCGTCATTTTGTGTAATAAGCAGAAATCCAGAAGTTCAAGTAACTTCATACTTAGACAAATGGGCTGAAAATCGGGGTGTAAAAGAAACTAGATCATTTGGATTTGATTATCCAGTAAGCAATGAGCAAAAGAAAGAGGGATTTAGAGGTTATGAATATTGGATAATCATACCAGATCATATTTAGGAGTCAGAAGGAGTAATAATTAAAGACATAGCTAAAGATGAATATGCCGTTTTAAGAATAATTGATCCGTTTTCGGATCCATTTGACCGAATTCCGAAAGGATGGAAAGAGCTGCGTGAATGGGTCATGACAAGTGATTATAGACCTACAACATTTCAAAACAGGTTTTGGTTAGAAGAGGTAATAGATGATGAAGATAGCAATACGTTTATGGATCTATTCTTTCCTATAAAATAGAATCGGGATTACTACCTGCAACGCCATCAGTATAAGTCTTAAGAACAGCCTTCATGCAACATATTCCCCAATTTGCTTAAAAATGGTGAATTTGATCATAGTTAATATCATTCTATTTTTGATATTTTGAGAGGTGAACGGGACGGAAACCTGTAGTATTTAATAGCTGGATACCCTAAGGTTATAACACCACCTACTTTTCCGTCGATGTTGAACATATTTCTTAGGTCTTTATTAGCTGCCAGTAGTCTATGAGCCACACCTATCCAACAGCTTCCGACGCCTATGCTTTCGCCTGCTAACATACCGTAAGTCAAAGCAATCCCCGAATTTATCTCGCTTGATAGTGATTTAGGTGGATAATAAAGAATCAACAGATGTGGTGCATCGAAAAATATGGGATCCATCCCTAACTTTTTTTTCACTCGATAGCCTTTACCATACCTCGGATTTACTTTCGACATTTCCTCTATAATCCTTTCACGGAGGGTTTCTATCTTTTTCTGATCGGAAACAAGCACGAATTTCCACATTCTGCTGTTACCTCCAGATGGAGCGTATCTAATAGCCTTAAAAATCTTATTCAATGACTCCTCGTCAACTTTCTTCTTTTTATATCGTCTTAACGAGCGTTTTGCTCGAAAAAGATTCATTAAATCCCCATATTCTACGAATTTGTCTATTTTTTTCCCTGCGGGGAAATCCTCAACGTCATCCATGTCACTTCTAATAATCGCATCTTCTGAACACGCACTTACGCAATGTCCACATTTAATGCAAAACTGATTAGTAAGGAACTTCACGCTCCCATCTTCCATTTTTTTGTAGAGCGTAGCTGGACAAACTTGGATGCATGAATAACAATTAGAACAAGTTCCTTGATCTATTCCATCTATTGTCATAATTACTGGAGTTTTCCCGTAGTTAAAATGTTTTTGAAAAATGAATTTGAATGCAATATTAATATTTCATATCTTTATATTCAATTAGAAATGCTTGAAAATTGTGTGGTTTCACAGCACCTTTGGTTTTGAATAACATGAAGTTTAACTCTTTAAAGTAAATCCATGTCGTTCCCGTGGTTTTCTTATCAGTTCATAATAGTTGCCTGCGATGTAAACAATTTGATTTTGTTTCAATGGATCCAGTTTATCATCATTTAACATTCCCTCATCAACATGAACTGCCATAGCTTCACCTAAATAAATTACATGAGTGCCATGTTCCAGTCTTTCGATTACTTTACATTCAATATTAATAGGGAATTCCTTTATGAGGGGAACATTTACATGGGACCCTTTTTCTTTAGTTAATTTCAATTCCTCCCATTTATTCACTTTTCTTCCCGTCCTTGTTCCGCAAAAATCCATTTCTTTAATATTATTTGTACTTGGAACATTAATTACAAATTCCTTCAATTTTTCTATAAGTGAGAAGGAGTGTCTTGACGGTCGTATCGAAATAGACATGATAGGAGGATCTGAAACTACTCGAGCGACCCATGCAAGAGTAATGAGATTTGACTCCTCCCATTTACCAACCGATATTACAACAGCAGGAGACACTATTGGTGTTATTGTA
>SDBV01006553.1_pt1 | contig 16115 bp, 19 predicted proteins | sample 2277081 | NCBI WGS metagenome assembly SDBV01 (sample SAMN10402039, study PRJNA504765) | marine sediment metagenome | isolation source: marine sediment core GS10_PC15, 223 cmbsf | place: Arctic Ocean: Southern Knipovich Ridge | collected 2010
ACCGAATGCCCTCGCCAATTTGCTTCAGCAGGATGGCGCTCTCTTTGAGCGCGGGCTGCCAGTCCCGAAACGCCTTCCCTACGGATTGCACGGCCTCGGGCAGCTTTGCTTGCAGCCATACGGTGAGATCCTGCAGCGCTGGGATCAGCCTCTCGTTGATCGCCGCGAGCGCGGGCAGCATCGCATCGCCGAATGTGAGCATGAGATCGGTAAGGTTGTTGCGCAGAATGCTCAGTTGCCCGGCGGTCGTCGCGTAGCGCTGCGCGGCCTCATCGGTGAGCGCAGTATTGTCTGCCCATGCCTCGCCGCTGAGATTAACTGCATCCGTGAGGACGCCCTGCGCGCCTGCCGTCCGGAGGATGGTGTCGCGGACGCGAACGTTATCGAACCCCAGCTTTTCGAGTACCCCGAACAGCTCTGAGTCGCTGAGGCCGCCGAGCCCATCAAAGAAGTCCAGCAGCGCTCCGGTCGCATCCTCCTCAAAGGAGCGTGCGAAGTCCGAAACTGACTGGCCCGCTACGGCGGCAAACGTCTCCAACTCTTCGCTACCCGTCGCCACCGCCTTGCTCATCTCCAGGATCACGCGGCTCATCGCCGTGCCGCCCGCCTCCGCCGACAGCCCAAGGCTCGACATTGCACCCGCGATACCAAGGATGTCTGCTTCTGTGAGCCCAGCTTGCTCACCAGCAGCCGCGAGCCGCAGGGCCATCGACACGATCTCGGCCTCGGTAGTAGCCAGGTTGTTACCGAGCGCGACAATGGCGGAGCCCATCTCGTCGAACTTATCCTGGGAGAGCCCCGTGATGTTGGCGAGCCGCGCCAGCGCCGTCGCCGCCTCGGTCGCTGAAAGGTTCGTCGTCTCGCCGAGGTCGATCATCGTGCGGGTGAAGTCGAGGATATTGTCCGTCTCGATGCCGAGCTGACCGGCGGCCTCCGCGACGGCCGCAATGGCGTTTCTGCTAGTAGGCAGCTCCTTCGCCATGTCGCGGATGCCCTGCTTGAGGACGGTAAACTCCGCCTCGGTAGCGTCCACTGTCTTGCGGACGCCGGCGAAGGCGCTCTCGAAGTCGATGGCCGTCTTAATCGAAGCGACGCCGATGCCGACGACGGCACCAGCAGCAGCGATGGCGGGCAGCTTCAGGAGGCCGAGCTTCTTGCCGATGCCGCCGATCGTGGCCGACGCTTTGTCGACCGCGCGGACGCGGATGATGACTTCGTTAGCTGCCATCCGGCTCCTCTACCTCTTCCGGCTTCCCCAACGCGATCAACTGCATCATCCGCTGCACGTAGGGGAGGTCCTCCTTCAGTACGACGCTAGGCGGGCATGACCATCGCTGGCAGAGCGCATCTACGAACTGGGCGTGGGCAAGCTCTCCGGGACGCTCGACGGTGCTTCCGTCATCACGGAGGCTTCCTCCGACCCACTTCCATTCTTCGATGGCTCGTCTAAAGGGGCCGTCACCTCCGACGCCTCCTTCACCGCTGCCGTCCAGCCGTTCAGGATGAGCAGCGTGAACCAGGCGGGGAGCCCGAGGAGCGAGGAGGACTCTATCGGAAGCGCCTTGCCGTCCGCGCCCTCCAGGTTCCAGGAGACGATGCAGTTCTCAGCGAAGAAGCTCACCATCTTTTTTGAGTCCTCGCTCGCCTGCAACTCCGTCATGTGGTCGCTGGCCCCAAGGGAGAGATCGAGTCCGACGACGATCTCACAGCCGTCGAACTCGCTTCCCTCGAACTTGAGCCGTGCTGTCTTACGCGGTACTTGGAATCCCATTACGACCACACTGGGATGAGGCCATCTGCGTTCAGCAGATTGACCGTCCAGGTGAACGCGCCGTCCGCTGCCCGCGTCAGCGCGTAGTCGTCGGGCATCGTCTCGGCGGTCAGGGTCTGGGCTGAGATGGCGATGGAGATTGCCCGCAACTGCGCCGCTCCCTGGGAAGGGACGGTCTTGAAGACAGCGTGCGACAAGTTCGCCGCGTCGTTGAAGACGCCGTTGAGCCCCAGCGACAGGTCGGCGAGCCCGAGTAGCCGTTCGATGCCGCTCTTGCCGAGGCCGGTCACGTCGTAGCTTGCGCGCGGGATGCTGATCGTTAGGTTCGTGATGTCGTCGGTGATGACTTGCGACGCCCCTGAGCCGTCGTCAATAGCCGCCGTCATACCAATTCCTGACTCCTTGGCGCCGCCGGCCATCGCGGGAATGCCGAGACGCCAGAGCCGGAATCGTGCCCAGCTCTGGTCTAGCCAGGCCCAGGCCATGATCAGGATTGTCAGTAGTGGGTTCATTGGTGCCTTCCTTTCCTCTTGCCAGGAAGCCCGCCATGCCGTAGAACCAGACATGCAGGGGCCTCCGGGCTCTTGCTTCAGCCCCGTGCTGCCGACTCGCCAAAGCTGTCAGCGCGGGGCGCTTTCCTATCTAGTTACTTCACGCCTGCCTCTCTCTTGAAGCGTTCGTTCTTGTCCATCTCTTCGTGTGCGTGCTCCACGAAGTTCTCTGCTGTGTGCATCCGCCTCCCTTCTCTCGTCTCGTGGAGGTAGAACGGCGGGCGGCCGCTCAGCCGCGTGTGGTCCCGGAAGCACTCCTGGCCCGCCGCGAACTTATACTCCAGGATGTTCTCGCCCGTCTTCGTCACCGTGAACTGGCGTCCGCTATAGCGCCGGATGTAGTTGGCCTGGCGCGAGTCCACCGCCACAATCGTCATCCAGCCTTCGAGATAGTGCGGGCAGTCCACCTCTTCGCACGTCGCCGGGATCCGGTGCGTCGCCGGGGGCAGCGCCACGCGGAAGTTCTGCTGGTCAGGCTGCATCGACATCACCCGACTCTCGGCGGCGAAGGCTCATGGCCAGGTCGGCATTGGTAAAAGTCCCGTTCGTCGAGGCGCGTGTCCACCTCTCGACGGTGCCGCTCACGGTCACGCGCTCGGCGATCTCGGCCCACGGCGTCGCCACATCGGAGAAGGCGAGCAGGTTGGCCCAGGCGCCGTCGTCGCCGTCGCTACTGTCCGAGCTGTCCTCGATGTCGTATTCGATAGTCCCAGTCGGGATCGGGTCGGCGGCTCCGAAGTGCTGTAGGAACCCGACCGCGCCCGACGTCGTCTGAGAACCGTGATCGATGCCCGTCTCATCGGAGGCGCTGGCGTGGGTCTTCTTGGCGACCAGGATCTTGCCGTATTCCAAGAAGAGGCCGGCTGTCCCCTGCAAATCGACCTTGAACGTCAGCGAGCCGTCGGCGCCCCGTGTGGCGTCGTAGTTGGCTTGCTTGGCCGTGAGCGCCGCGCAGACGTCGCCCCGCGTGCTGCTCATCAGCCAGAGCGCCAGCACATCGGCCGTCGGTAGTCCCTTCAGAGCATCGTGCTCAGCGTCGGTCGCGTCGTTGAAGAACGCCGTAAACGATAGCTGTCCAGACCGTAGGCCGTAGATGCGCTCCGCGGCGCTCTTGTTGATCGCCGTCACATCGAGCAGGTTGGTGGGGCTGCCGGCGCTGTCGATGCTGCCTACATCCCCCGAGAGGTCATACCCGCCGAGGTATAGCGATTGGCCCAAACCGCTTGATTTAACCATCCGCGCTCACCTCCTCCAGGAATGGCCCGGCGCACCACTTGATCGGACAGCTCTCCTCGCCGCAGTCACCAGGGGGGTTCTCCGCAGGCTGGTGCTGGAGGAAGCGATCTAGGCCGAAGCCGTCCGGCGGCTCGAGCGTGTCGCCCTCGAACCAGCGCTGGTCGCTGCAGCCTGAGTGGTCGCTGGGGTCTTCGCGATCCTCGGCGTGGCGGTGGAACCTGAGGATGTGGCGTCCCGCTGGTATACCGCGAGGGTTCCGCACGATGAACGGCCCTGCTGGGCGGCTGGTGGCCGCTGCAGCGGTTCCGGGTGGCTTTCTACGTGGCATTGGCTGCCTCCTTACTTGACGAACGTGGCCCGGCCATCCACCCGGTAGGCGACCGTGCAATTCACGACCCGGTAGAGCGTCTTGCCGATTTCGCTCTCGTCATACGTCCAGACGAACTCGCCGGGCATGATGTAGGCCATCGTGCCGCCGAGGTCGAAGTCTCCGGTGATGTCCTTCATGAGGTTCGCTCGGAACTGGTCGAGGATGAATTCCACTTCCTCTTGCGGCTCCTCAAGCCAGTTCTGGTACATGCGGATGTTCACGCGGTGAATCTCGCGGGGTTGCTTGAGTGATGTCTGGTCGTACTCTCCCTCTAGCGGGATGATGGCCACCGTGCCGCTCTGCATCTTGGAGCGCGGTTCGCCGATGACCGCGTTCCGGACCCCGCCCATCGCCTTGAGCTTCGACTGCATATTCTGGTAGGTGGCCTTGTTGCTCGTAGCGGCTGTCATCCGCCCAGCTCCCCGACGATCTGCTTCGCCAGCTTACGCAGCACACGCGGCGCCATCGCCTTGATCGCCGCGACGTTCTTCCGCGTCCAGGCGCGGCCCGTAGTCCGCGGCCAGTTCGTCGAACTCGTCAGCTCCATCGTCACGCCGCCGCCCAGCGCCATCCTGCCGGGGCCGATCGGGTTGCGCTTCCTGCCGATCTTCTTGCCCTTGCGCCGGACGCGCTTCTCGAACTTCGGCATCGCCTCCGATAGAATCTGCCGCTCGACAACCTTGCTGATCCGCTTCTTGAAGAGCGGGCCGCGCAGGGTGATGGTCACGGGACCGGAGGTTGGCCTAGCCATCTCGTTCGCTCCCACTGCATGGGCATTGCTTCCATGACCCCACAAATCGGTAGTGGGGATATTGGCCCTGCACCTCGTGACTCGTAACTGGGCAACGCGCAGTCCCGTGGGCTGGGTGGCCTGAAACGGGGCAGTGGAGACAGTGGGGTTTGCCATCCCACCCCTGGTCGGTGTCAGCCGGATGGATGCCGCTCACAGGCTTACCTTCTTGTACTTCTCGATGAGCGCCTGCCGCATCGCCCAGAGGCCGAACATCTTGGTCTCGACGCTGCCCTGGTCGCCGCCTACCACGCCCGTCCAGCCAGAGCGGCCCTGCTGGTGGTGGGCGATGGCGTAGGCCCGGACGTACTCCACGACGTCCGCTGGCGGCGCGTACTTCACGATGGCCGTCGTGTCGGCGTGTGAGGCCGCTGTCGTGCCGTTCTCGCCCCGCGTCATGGTCAGCGTGCGCGGAGCGTACACGGTGATGCCGGTGGTGTGCGCGGCCAGCAGCGAGCCGTCATAGGCTCGCTGCACCGCCAGGTCGTTGCCGCTGATCGACTCGACAAGCATCCGCTCCGAATCGAACGTAAGCACCTCGCCTTGCTTGACCGCGGTGCCATCTGCGAGCGTGACGGTGACATCGTTCTGGTCTGCCGTCAGCGTGTCGTTGAGCGTAGTGCCCGTGGTGAGCAGCGCCTTCCCAGAGACGAACATCGCCTCGCTGCCGATGAGCATAGTGTCGCCTACGCCGATCAGCGAGGAGTCGGTCACGTTCAGGGCGAGCTCAACGCCGTCATCCGCCTCTGCCAGCGCGCCTGCGGCCTTCGTGTCCTCGCCGAAGCCCCAGCGGCCCTCCACGGAGATCGACCGCTGTGGCGTGTCTCCCGATGCGAAGGCGGCCGAGGATGACAGGTCGATCTCGATGCGCGTGTAGGGCGGCCCGGCGTTCACCGGCTCGACGAAGTAGTCGTCCGCCACGATCTCCGTTGGCGAACTGTCCTGTGCCGCCGCCTGTAGCGTCGTCACGGCGATCAGGTCTTCGTCGGGGAACGTCAGGGTTACTGCGTCGCCGATACGCGGCGGCCAGCGAAAGAGCTTGGTGGCCGTCTGGGGAATGAAGCGCCGGAGGAGGATATGCTCTACGTCTTCGGACCCGGCCTCGATGTAGCCGTCGACGAGCGTGTCGAGGTCAGGGCCGGAGATGCCGACGGCGGCCTTCACCGCCTCGCGTGATGTGTACCATCGGGCCGCGTTCGACATCTACCGTCACCTCACTGGGCACGGAACGGTCTCGTTGTCCGGTAATGACCGAGCGGACAATTCCAGGTTCCGTCCCGCTCGTCTAGCCGCTCCCCACAGCGGGGGCAGTCGACCAGCGGCGCGGTGCGCTCGTCCTCCGCTACCTTGCGTGCCTCATCCCTGATGGCGATCAGCGAGTTCCAAGACACGATATGCTATCCCTTTCTTTCCTTTAATCAGCCTCGTACATGGCGGAATTGCCATGGCTACGTTCCCCTATACATCCAGCGCTGCCCTACCGAGCTGGTAGAGCCTGAGTATTGCGTCGGCACTTAGTTCAGTCTGGACAAAGAACGGGGCCAACGGCCCACCGGCCATCTGACCATCGAACCAACGCTCGTTGTTGCCTATGTTCCGACCCAGGCTAACAACCGTAGCCAAGTCCTCCATGCCGACGTATGAGGCGTTGTTAGTCGCGGTGCTGGCCAAGACGGCCCCGTTGTCGTAGAGGATGATCGTGTCGGCGGCGGCGGTCCCTCCAGCGCCGTCGTAGGTGGCGACGAAGAACCGCCATGAACCCATCGTGATAGCCGCGTCGCTGGTGCGCTGTGCGGAGACGTTTGCGCTCTCATCCATGAGGAAGAGCCTCGCCTCGTCGGCAGGGGTGATGAAGAGCATCCACTCCCTCAGCTCGGCGGCTGTGGTGTCGTCGAACTTGGCTAGAAGGGTGCGCGCCGCAGCAGTGTCCGTAACGTTGGCCCACACACCAACGCTGAACCCGTTCGCTCCACCCGCGTCATCCCTGCTCCAATACGCAGCGTCGGGCGAGTTAGCCTCTTCATCCGTTCCGTTGAACGTGATGATGGGAATTCTCCCTGGCCCACGGACAGAGGGAGGCGCGTCGAACGCTGTCACCGCCTCGGAGTAGGTGAATATCGCCGCTTCCTCGCCCACAGTTGTGACTGTGGTACGCCCCGCGTTCTCGTGGTTCGTGTCGCCCATCGGGATGATGACTGCCGTGGAGCCGAGGATGTCCAGCACGGCCTCATAGAGGGGCGCCCACAAGAGCTTTTGTTCCGCCGTCCCCGTTCCGAGCCGGGCAACCTCATGCCTCAGCATCAGGCCCTTGCCCCCACAAAATCGATGCCATCATTAGCATTGGCTGCATCGATGTAGATCGTGCTCAAGGCGAACTCCTTATCACCGATAATCTGAATTGACTCCCCGGCCGCCAAGCCCTTCTGGGTGGTGCTCGCCACATCACTGCCGCCATAGAAGATGCGTCCGGCGTTGTCGCTATGAGCGATGATGAGCAACGATCGGATGCGATAATCCGTCGCATCGAGCACAACTGCCGTGCCAGCGGCAGCCACATCCTTAGTGCCGAACAGGAAGACTCCCGTTACGCTAGTCGCCATTTTCCCCTCCCCGGCTAGGCAGCTACGATGTTGGCGCCGTCCTCCAGCGGGACGTACAAGATCACCCACTTGACTGCGTGGGTGGCGTCGTCGCCGGTCTGCGTTAGTTCGATGGTGAGCCCGGCCTGGCCATCCATGATGAAGACGTCGTGCTGGAACGCTGCCAGCCCGTAGGCCGTCTTCAGGTGCGGCACGTTGGCCGTGCCGTTGAGAATCAGGATCCCATCGCCGAGGACGAGATAGATCTCGCCCACTGCGTCGCTGGTGACGGTCGTGGCGGCGGCGATGGCGATGCTATCCGCCTTCTCATTGATCGCGATGGTCGTGGCCCCGCCGTCTCCTACGCCAGTCACGATGCCATAGAACAGCGTGATCAGGTTCTCGCCGGTCACGGTGAACATGTCGGCGGTGGCGAGCGATGCCAGCGTCTTTACGGCTCGAAGGCCAAGCGCCGACTCGCGAACGGCCTTTCCCAAACTTGGATTACTCATCCGTTACCTCTCTTTCCGCGTGTCCGCGTCGCCTTCGGTTTCGGTGTCGGTATCGGTGTCGCTTCCGGTTGCGGAGGCCCCGCTGGCACCGGTGTTTCCTCGGTCTTGGACTCAACTGCGGGCGTTGCCTTCGCAGCCTCCACCGCAGCCTCAGCGAGGTGCTCCTTGGCCGCCGCCAGGGGCTCAAAGATCGGATGCGGATAGTGATACCGCTTCCGCAGAAACGTCTCGACGGCTTCCAGTTCCGTTCGTGCTGCCGTTATTCGTACCGCTACGCTGGCCATGCTAGACCCCTGCGGCTGGCAGATTTTCAGGCGCACGCTGGACTGCCAGGTCGTGAACGATGGCTATAACCGTCCCGCCGTCAACAGTGACCTCTACCGAGTCGAACGTGTCCGAGAGTTCGTCGGCACCGATGTAGAACGTCGCTGCGTCGAAGGCTGCGGTGTCCTTCTTGACGATCGCACCGTCGCCGGTTCCCAGCGCACCGTTCGCGTCGGTAGTTTCTTTTGTCTTAACGCCCCCAATTCCTTCAGACGCGAACAGCTCTGTGACAACGGACAGCAACTGCTCGCTCGCTCCGGCGATGCTCTCTTTGATGTCGATGTTCTGCGCCCCGGCATTCTCGTAGCAAACGAACGTCACGCCAGAGGCTTCGCTGAGGTCAATGTGGATGCCGCTCGCAAATTCAACTACGTTGAACAGTCTTCCTAGTGCTTCCATTTCCTGTTACCTCCTCCGCAGGGGTTTGAATGCCTGCGGTTGAATGGCCCGGGCGGAGGTGTTAATGCCCGCCCGGGCTGGCTAGCTTATGCTCTCGCTGCGATGGCGACGAATGGGCTGACGGTCGAGCCGTTGAGTGGCGTGAACGCCGTCTGCAACCACGGGCGGCCATCGACGCGCTCGACCACTCGTAGCGCGGTCTGGTCGAGCTCGAAGTACCTGTGCTCGGACGTCTCCAACGTCACCGCCTGGCGGTCGCCGATCAGGTAGAAACTCAGGTCCAAGAAACAGAGGTCACCTTGGTCGCCGAGGGTTGGCACCTTCTCACTGATGATCAGCGGGCGCCCGAGCATCGTCATCAGTGGCGCGTTCCGAATGTCCACCAGCGCCACGGGGGCGCCGCCGGTCCCTACAGGAATCGAGAGCGTCATCAGCTCCTTGAAGGTGTTCTGGTTGGCAATCCAGACGGCCCTCTGATGCGAAGAAGGCAACATCCGCGAGAACATGTTCAGCACGTTGTCGAGGACGATCGTGTCGGCGGCCTGCCCGCCCTCCTTGGTAATCGCAATGAGCGCCGGAGAGTTCAGGACGCCGAGCGGCTCACCCGCGCCAGTCCCGGTGAAGAACGCAGTGTCCTCGTAGAACGCGAGGCCCTTGGGGATGGCCTGCATCAGGAAGCTGGCGAGCGCTGGCGCATCGGCCCAGAGTTCGTTCGGGATCGCCGCCAGTCCGGTAAGCTTGTTGGCCTCCAGCTTGACGCGCCCGAACTTGGCCTCTTTCTGCTGCAGCGCAGCCGACTCCTCTGTCCAGAAGAAGATCATGCCACCGAGGACGGAGCCGCTATTCGTGGTCGAGTCAATGAACGGCATCAACTGTGTAAGCGAACTCATGGTGATCACCGTCGCCAGCGGGCGCACGATCGACTCTTCCAGCGTTAGCTGCATGATTTCCGCACGCTGGACCTCCGGGATCAGGAAACCGCCGGTTGCCGGATCGACGGAGCTGTAGGCATTCATGACTTCGAGCACCTTGTTCATGCGATCGCCGGGGTTCGGGTTCTTGTGCCAGATCGTGCGGGCGAAGTCGCCCACGTTGGTAAAGCCCAAGTCGTTCATCTTCGTGCCGGGCGCCAACGGGTTGTATGCGGCGTTCACCGATGCGCCATCAAGGGCATCGCCCGGCTCCCCCATCCGCGGTCGATTCGGAACGCCGTGTTCTGTGAAGAATGTCTCCATGGACTCCTTCACCTCGTCCTTGATGCTCACGCCGATCTGCTCCTGGCCGGCGAAGGCAGCCATCACCTGCTCCTTGACCTGCTCGGCGATGCTGCCTCGATCATCGGTCAGCTTCGCGTAGTCTTTGATGACCTGGGGGAACTGTCCGGAGTTGATGTATTCTCCGACCTTGGCCGGATCGCCCATCAGCTCTTCGAGTTCGGCCACCGTTTCGGGAATCGGTAGCTTCGTGCCAACCGCGAGCGCGCCGTACTCACTGGTGAGTAGGCGGTGCGTATTAGCGCGTGTCCACTGGGCCATCCGCCCCAGCAGGCGCTCGCCACGCGGCCTGAATCGTGACCACGCTTGGAGCGTAGGCTTGGAAACTGCGTGATACGGCCTCGCGGCCATTGCCAACAGGACTGCCATCAGGGGTGTCATGTACGCCTCCTTGCTCTTGCTTCAGCCCCACACCGCCCGACTCGCCAAAGCTGTCGGTGTGACGCGCTCTTCCTATACCGCTGTGCCTGCCTTGACCGCTCCTGCGAAGTCGAAGTCTGGCACTGGTTGTTTCCGCACGATTTCGCTGGTTCCCCTCTGCACCGCTGCAAGCAGGGCAGGGTCGAGCTCCGGCTCGGGGTCGCCACTGTTCTGGATGCGAGCCGCAGCCCTGGCGGCCACGGCCTCTTCATCCTCGCCATCCACGCGGTCGGCCAGCCCGGCGTCGACCGCCTCCGCGTCGGAGAACCACGTCTCCTCTTTCATCAGCGCCCGCCACTCGGCGGTAGGTTTTCCTGTCCGCTCAGCGTAGGTGCTGGCGATGTTGTCGCTGGACTTGTCGAGGACGTCGGCCATCTGCCGCATGTCGTCTGCGGCACCGAGGGCGAGGCCCTGCGCTTCGTGGATCATCATCTGGCTATGTGGTGACATGACCACTTCGTCGCCGGCCATCGCAATGAAGCTGGCAGCCGATGCGGCGATGCCGTCAACCCAGACTGTGATCTCGGCTTTGTGGCGCTTCAGCGCGTTGAAGATGGCGAAGCCGTCGAAGACACTTCCGCCGGCGCTGTTGATGTGCAGCGCGATCTTGTTCGCCTTGATCTCACGCAGGTCGCTGACGAAGTCGTTGGCCGTGATGCCCCAAGAGCCGATCTCATCGTAGAGGTAGATTTCGGCTTCGGAGTCAGAGAGGTTGTGGATGCGATACCAGCTCTTGGTGCCCTGCTCTTGGCTGTCCTTCGGCTGCCGCTTCGTTCCGATGAGGGCCAGGAGCTGCGGGAGATCCGCTACGGGCTGCAGGCTCGTGAATCGCTCTAGGCTCATGTAGTCGCTCCCTGGCGGGCAAACAAAAAGCCCGACTCTCGTCGGGCTCCGGTTGTTCCCGATCAGTCGGGCTCTACGGCCTCACGGATGCGACCTCTGGCCTTTAAGGCTCACGTCGCTATTCAGTTGTCTATGGTCTACCTATAACACGACCTGGCGCGATCTGTCAACTAGGAGGGTAGTGCTGCAACGGTCTGCTCCTGCTTGCAACGGCGACACCAGCGAGTCGTACCTTCGGCGATGTCGCGCCCGATGAGCGCCCCGCAGTCAGAACACCGCACTTCGGCCACGATCTTCGTGATCATATCCTTCGCCTCCGGCACCGGCGGGGCGGGCGGGTCGTCGCCCTCGCCCTGTTCCTCGTCGGCCTTCTCTGCGGCGTCGGCGAGCACCACCTTGCCCAGCAGCTCCACCGGCGTCGGCGTGCTCAGGCGCGGCACGAGCAGGATACCCTCGGTGATCTCCGGGTCCAGGCCGATCACCGCGCGATACTCCTCCCACGTCGAGCCTCCGCTTTCGAAGTCCTTTCGGGCTCGGTCGTGCAGTTTGTCTACCTCCTCCTGCAGTGCCTCAATGTCACTCAGGTCGAACAGCACCTCATCGATCATCCCGAACTCCGGCACGAGGTCGCGGTTCAGCGTGTCGTCAAGGTCTGACAGCAGCGGGGTCATGGTGAGTTTCCAGAAGACCTCTCTGTCTGCGCGCTTGTTTTGGTAGCTGCTGGCTTCCATCCCGACGAGTGTTCCGAGAATGCTAGCAGGGATGCCGAACACCATCGGGATGCGGGCTTCCTGCATCGCATCGATCTCTTGCGGCAGCGCGTCGCGCAGACCTCGGTCGAGCCCCATCTCCTTGTAGGTTGTCTTTGCATTGTCGAGCACCATCAGTTCGTGGTAGCCGCCCTGCTGGCCGAACTGCCGGCGGTGCTGCTTGCGGATCTCATCCTTCGCTTCCTGCTGTAAGCTCTGCTCTACAGTCAGGACGGCGCCGGGGCCAGTGCCGCCTCGCTCGAAGAACGTCCGCAGGAACCCCTTCATGTACTCGTCGATGGCGACGCGGCCGGAGACGGCCATGAGCGGCGGCATCCCGTAGTAGTCGTCGAGCGGGTTGCGCGTTTTGAAGTGAATCACGTCCTCGGGCGGGAAGATGATCTTGTCCCTGCCCACGCCGTACTCAAATCCCGCGATGAAGTTGACGGGATCGGGAACGATCCGCACGCGGTCCGGGCGCAGACGCCAGAGCTCGGCCACCGTGCCCTTCAGCGGCCCGCCCTGCCAGCGGGACTTGAGCATGTAGGCGTTGCCGGCCAGCGACAGGTCCATCACCACCGTGCCCCACTGCTGGCCGCGAGACATCCAGGGGTTCGGGTTGTCGAGCAGCCGGATCAGCGGGTGGTTCGGCAGGTCGAGGAAGAAGCCGTTCTTAATCAGCCGCGCCGTCACCTCCCGCTGCGGAAGACCGCAGGCGAGCAGCCGCCGCTCTTCGTTGCGGATCTCGTTTCGTATCTGCGGGGCGTTGCGCCGGAAGCGACGCCCGACGATGTGCGGCTCGCTGGCCGAGGTCGCCAGCATCTCGATACATGAGAAGACGATCTCGTTCCGCTGGTAGGCTCGAGCGTAGGTGGGGTAGTCGTTGGGCGCGGCGGTCGAGCGTAGCAGCGTGGCGTTGCCCCCGGTGAATGGCACCGGGTGCTGTGCGTTGCGAACGGGTAGTGCGAAGAGCTTGGTCATGATCGCCCTCGTTTCTCAGCGCGCTGTCGGCAAGGTGGGCAGATTATTTTGCGTGTCCACCCCGGCACACTAGCGACATCATCATATCGCTCCATCACGTCTCCGACTGCACCGAGCGCCTGTACAATCTTGCCTGGCTCTCCTAAGTAGCCCTCTGGCTCCCCTGGCTCCGGCGGAAGGGCGGGCCGCTCCGCGCCGAATAGCTGTCGGCACTCATCGCAGCGTATGAATATCATCGCGGCGCACCCCCTTGCTCTCGCATGGCCCCCGCGACCTGCTCTAACGAGGCGGCGGCTTCGTCCACTGTCAGGCCAGCCGCGTAGAGCGTCTCGCCGAGCTGCATCGCGCCAGCGCGTAGCTCATCATCGGTCAGGTGGTCGAGCGGCATGCCCAGCTCGCCGAACGCCTCGCGCAGATCGGCGAGCGTTTCCGCGTTTGTGAGCCTGCGATCCAGTTGCCGTAGCCGGAACTGAAACGCCCACTCCTGCAACCGCAGGACTACTCCGGCTACCAGGCACTTCCAGCCTGCGATGACCGCTCGCCAGCCGTGAACGCCTTCTACCTTGCCGAAGTACCAGAGGCCCCAGATGGCAGTGCCGCCCAGTGCGATGGCAAGCCCCAACCCCCACGCATCGGCCTGACTCCAAGTAAACATCACAGCGCCCTTTTATCTCTCGCGAGAACCGCATCTCTCCAACGACCCATGAAGTCTACAACGAGGTCGCTGATGGTGGCCATGAACTCCTCACCGCAATCGTTCCACCACAGCTTGAAACCTGCGGCAAGCTCTGCATCGGTCATCTCTGGCGATGCGTAGCCGGTTGGAAGAAGGATGGTCAGTGCGGCGTTCCGTTGATGAGTCGTTAGCTTCATCACACGCCTCCCGCTATCTGAAACAGCGCCCAGGCCAGCCCCAGCGTCGCTGCGAGCCCGAGCAGCGCAGCCGCCGCCAGGACGCAGAGGATGAGGCCCTTGGCGATGATGCTCACGTCGTCGGCGTCCATGACCTGGGGGAGCTTCATGCGACCTCCTCCGCTGTTTGCGAGTCGCACCAGTCCGGCGTGCCATCGCACCAATTGTTGCTATCCTCGTGGTAGTGCATCTGGCTTTGCATCCTCATGCAAGCCTTCCCGATGTACTGGGCGATGGCGAATGTTGGCACAGGTATTCGGAGCACCTCTTTCTCCATAATCGTGCCGAAGCCGATGAAGTTTTCGCCCGTTTGGGCATCGAAACCGAAATGCCAGCCCGCGCCATGTGGCAGCCTGTGGAGTTCTATCAGGCGGCTGTCGAGCGGGCCCGGAAGCGCCTCCCAGTCTTTTTCGATAGCGTCCATGATCTTCTGGAGCTTCATGCTGGAACCCTCTCTCGAAGCGCCTTCCTGTAATTTTTGGCGAACGCTTGGGCTGCTTCTTCGTCGATCGTTGAACGAAGGGCGAACATAACCGCATCATATCCAGGCATCCTGCAATGGACGCACAGCCAGTTCTCTTTGCTGAATTGATGTGGGCGTTCTCGGGGGCCATCGACGTCGAGAACATCAAGACGTGCCATTCCATAGAATCCTTTGCAGTTCCACAGGGGGTGATGCGAGTCCTTTAACCGCTCACCGGGCATCTGTGCCGGATCGCTCATCACGCCTCCACTTCTTCCCTGTCGCCCGCGAAGAAGACCCCCACGGGCTCGTCCACCTCGGCGCCCGAGGCGATCGCGTCCTCCCGCGCCTGCCAGCTCAGGCACCCGGCCATCGCCGCGTCGATCTTCAGCGGCGAATCGGGGCGCTCCTTCTGGATGATCCACATCAGCTCGCCGTCGTCGTCGCGGAATTGCTGCATGTGCTTGTGGGCGTTGGCGATGCTGGCGGCGAAACGCGGATCGCCGTCGTGCGCGAGGTCGCCGCGCACCATCGCCGTCCGGTACTGCGCAAGGGAAAACGCCATCTTGCGATAGAGCGTAGTGGACCAGGAGACGACAACGTCGCCGCCGTGTTCGCCGGCCCACTTCGAGAGGTAGCGCGACCACTTGTAGGGGTCGGCGTACATGCGCCAGACCTGCCACTTCTCGAAGGCGTACTGCACAGTCTCGTCGACGGAGGCCACGTTGATCCGCATCTCGCCATCTGGGAGCTCTTCAGGCTGCCAGTAGCCGACGACCCACTGGTAGCCGGTGAGGATGTCGGTGCCGATCAGCGCCGTGTGGTCGCGATTCTCCGAGCCATCGAAGCCGAGCGTGATCAGCCTACCATCAGCCACGAGCTCGGGATTCGCCAGCTCGCCCCATCGCTTGCTGTCGAACGGCTTGTCCTCCTCAGCGACGATCTGGTTCAGGTAGAACCGCCGGGCCATCGCCGGCGTCGTGCGCGGGTCGCGTATCTCGGCTAGGAGGCGCTCGGGCGACACCCAGAACGAGTCGCCCCGCACCGCGTTGATGCCGGCCAGGACACTTGCATCGTCGTCGAGATCCGTCTCCGGCGCCTCCGAGCAGTCGTAGAGGATGCCGGTGGCCAACGAGAGGCCCTGGTCGATCTTCTTCCACGCCTCGAAGTCGTGCTCGGCGTCCGAGTCCTCGCCCGGCGCATGGGCGTTGGAGATCGCCAGCACCCGGGACGAGCCATCGCGGGACTTCGCTGCGTTCCGGGCGATCACCTTCGCCATCTCGTGCCCCTCGTTCGGGGCGAGCCAGTGGTGCGTCTCGTTCTTCAGGATGAACGTCGAGCGGCCGCCCTCCAGCGCCCGGGGCGACGACGTGACCGCCTCGATGCGCTTTCGGCCGTGCTCGGCGTAGATGATCTCCTTCCCCATGTCGATCCCAAACTCCTCGATCGCCTTGGGCGAGAGCATGCCGGGGAAGAGCGTCATCGTGTTGCGCGTCTGGTCGCGGGAGACGGCGGCGACCTGCACCCACGCCGCGTAGTGCGACTGCGCCACCGGCTGCTTCCCCTCCCAGCGCTCAAAGCGGCACGGCCCGACGAACTCGATGCAGCAGAGCGCGGCGCCCACGGGGTCCTTGCCCCAGCCCTTCATCCGGCGCAGCATCCCGTAGCGGTAGACGAACCGGCCCGTCTTGTCGATGGCGTACCAGTTGAGGATGAACAGGCTTTGCTCGTCGGTGAAGTTCCACGGCTGGCCCGCCTCGGGGCCGTCCGGCTGCAGCAAGTACTCCTTCGTCCAGCCCAGGATCTCCCAGCCGAGTGTGCGCTTCGGCACCGTGCGCGGCCCGATCTGGATGGCGGTGGGTGGCGCCGCCTGCTTTCGCGACCGCTTCTTCCTGGTTGGCGTAGCTGTCGTCATGCCTTGAGCCGCTTCCTGTATTCCTC
>SDBV01006554.1_pt1 | contig 16114 bp, 20 predicted proteins | sample 2277081 | NCBI WGS metagenome assembly SDBV01 (sample SAMN10402039, study PRJNA504765) | marine sediment metagenome | isolation source: marine sediment core GS10_PC15, 223 cmbsf | place: Arctic Ocean: Southern Knipovich Ridge | collected 2010
TCTGAGTCCTGGCGCAACTGTTTTGCTTGACTCAATTGTTGCTGTGCAGTTTGATAGGTGTTTTTTAATACGCTGTATTGCGTTTTAAGTTGGTTATAATTTTTAATTAAATTAGCAATCGCACCAAAATCCACCACAGGGATCGAGGCTCGGCACACCACCGGCAGCAGCAGTGTCGCACTCAAAAAAAGGGTCACCCCGACACTTAACACGGAGCGGTTTCGTGACATGGTTTTTTACTCCTGTTTAAAAACATCGGCAACCATAGGCTCGGATCATCACCGACGGCTTTGCGCACTTGCTCACACAAAGTCACACTCGCTTGTGTGCCCGACATGATGTTTAATAAATCATTTAAGTGTTTTAAATTAAAGGTCCCTAACGCCGATTCATGGCCCTGTTTATACAGAAACAACCGCGACTGGGGTACGTTGTTTTGAATGCAAGCAAACTCTGATTCGGTTAAATTAAATCCGCCGATGTAATGCTCGCGTTTGGCTTGCGGATTTGCAAAATAAATATTCGTCGCACAATTATCCAATATCGTATGGCTAATGGGTGATGCCGCAACACTTTTGGGCGATTGCGTTGCAAAGACGAGATGACAATTGAGTTTGCGCAACGTCGGCAGCCATTGTTTCAGTTTAGCTTGCCAATAAGGATTATCTAAATACTGCCACGCCTCATCTAAAAAAACGGAGACCAAACGCCCGCCTCGCTTAAGACTCAATTCTAATCGATGAAATAAATACATCGTCAGCGCCGCTAATACGCCCGGCGGTTCGTGATCTAAAAAATGAGTCAGATCAAATCCCATCTTAGTGTGCATCGCCAAAGCATCCTCAGCATGATCAAATACATACGCATACTCACCATCGGATCGACTTCCATCACCTTTTAACCAACGCTTGAGTCGACTCCAACGCGCAAACGTGACCGGCAACAGTTGTGTGGCATGACTTAAACTGCGATGTTCGGGCGCTAATTGGTCAAACGCATAATCCACACAGTCGTTCAATTGATCGACTACGGTGTCATCCACATCCACTTCATCTTCTTTTTTAACCAATTGCACCAACCACGTTTTACAAAATTGTCGATTCGTCGGCGTGTCGTCAAGTTGCAGTGGATTAAAACGAATGTCTGCAGCATGATCGGGGGATAACACCGCATAATAGCCACCGCTCGCACGAATATAAATTTCAACACCGCGATTGCGATCAAAGAAAAAACTGCTGCCGCCATACCGATTGAGTTGCGCATCTAAAAAACACATCGCCACAGTTTTTCCCGATCCATTACCACCAATGATGGTTGTGTGCCCAGGTGCTTCATTATCCTTCGGGCCTCTGGCATGCAAGTTCAACCACAACGGTGTTTTAGACGGCGTCTCAATTAACGTGACTGCCGAACCCAAATGATTCCCATCTCGAAATCCCGTGCGGTAGTTGTGGAGTGGGAAAAAATCCACAAAGTTTTTTGAAGTGATTAAACTCGAGCGCGCAATGTATTTTAAGTTTGTGGGAATCTGTGCCCAAAACGCTGCTTCCTGACCCAACGTTTCTTTAACCGCTACCATGCCGGCATTCATATAACATGTGATGGCATTTGCAACGTGTTGGTCTAATGATTCCAGCGAATCACTCAAAAGCATCACGGTGTTGTGATGATAGCCCATGACAATCTCATCACTCGCTAACAGTTCTCGCGCAACCGATAACGCATCAATTTGACACGTTGCTGGATCACCGGCATTGCGCAGTTTATTCGCGTGGCGATGCATCTGCTGATCGGCTCCGGTTTTAGTTTCGAACGCAAAACTATTGGTACTGATGAACTCACAATCCAGATGGAGCAGTGGATCGAGCATAATGCTGGCCGTATCCGAACCATAGCGCTTCACTGTGATCAAAGCGCCAAAGCGCGTATCCGAAGGGTGTGCGCCTTGAAACTGAACGTGGTCTCCAAAAAAAATCCGTTTGGCGGTGAGGTACTGAGCCAAATGCCCATGCGGGTACATCGATTGGTTTTTTCGGGTTTTTTCAAACGTATCGCCCATCGGTGCGCACTCGTGCATCGCTTTGAACTGAAGGGGTTCGCCACCATTGACCAATAAACTGATGTAAGTGAGTAACTCACTAAAACCCAACTGCTCATCATCGCTTCCCATCACGCGCGGATTAAAGTCCGACAGCGATGTGGTGAGTTGAAAGACGGCCTCCGTCAGTTGTTTCATCTGCGTGGTGCGACGATGATCACGAGCGGCTTTCACATAACGTCCGCTGATGCGGTGCAATAGGTGCGTGAAGCGACCCACTTTGCCCGTGGTCAACCCTTTATAAATCACAACCAGATACAAGTCGTTCACATACATCGATGTGTTACGAAATTGCTGGTGATACGCCTCATTCACGGATTTCGAAAACGCATTGGTAAACGTGCCGGCTAAGTGACAATTTTCTTTTCGGCGATGAACGGTGCCTAACACACAAAACCGTTCATCCAATGCGGTTAATGCTCGGTGCCACGTGTTTTTAAACCCATTCAGCGTATCGGTTTTTTCCGTATCAAACGGCACACCCGCCAGTTGAATCACACAACAACATGCACCACTGTGCGCTTCTAATATCGTCGGCGAATTCAAATGCGTGAGCGGAACGTGTTTGGATACACCCACCTCTTGGCGCGCGAGTTTGACGATTGGATCAATACGGTGCATAGCTTTGACAACCCCAAATGCGTTTGTTCGGCACGTTTAAACACTCCAGCTTTTTAAGCAGTAGTCGAAAAATATTATGATCAATCGCACACGCTAAAACACCCACAACGTGTAACGGTAGATACAGACCTAAATACAGCGGCGACGAAAATAAGATAAAACCACACAGGGCAATCATCAGCGAAATGCCCAGATAATCGAAGGTCACCCCAAATAACATGGGCGGGCGAGTTAAACCGACAAACAGAGGACTGATGTCTAATGTGGCTTCCTGTTCATCCATCATGTTATGTGCCCAACCCCATTTTTTGTGCAAAATACGACGCACTAAAAACAACGCCAATCCCTATGACGGCGATGACCGCTTTTTCTTTCGGTAATTTGCCAACCGATAGCGTGAGATAACCGATCCCAATGATGGCAAGCACAAACATCAATCGCGCTGGCGTGGACTGTAAAATACCAATCAACCCACTTAACACCGTGGACATCATATCCCCACCATCACTGGCCAGTGCCAGAGACGGCGAACACCACAGTGCTATCATGAGCCCGTATCGTTTCATCACCGTTTTTAATTGTATCCGCATTGCTACTGTCCTTATGGTGTCCATTTAACGGGTTGAATGCTCGCCAAAACACGGTCTGGAGCAAGTTGAAGCATTCGCGTGCTTGAATAACCCGTGTGCTGTCCAAGACAATCGTCTGCCTTCCACAAACGGTTTGTCTAAAATAATCACGTGCGGATTGCCTGTCCTGTTCATGTTAATCATCGCCATCGTCTGACCTCAATCGCTGTTTTTTGATGGTTTTTCTATGACGACATTGCTGTAATAATTGTTGACACAACGCCTCTCGCTCACTCGCTTGTAATGCTGTTAAATAAGCCTCAACCGCATCAATGCGGGTTTGTGTCGGATCGACCTCATGACACATCAGCTCCAAGTACCATAACGCGATATAATTCAGCGCTTGCACATCATCCAAAGTCGATTGACGAATCATCTTGTGTTAACTCCTAGTCGTGTTGTGGATGACCCAGCGGGCCCCTTTGCATGGGCGCCTCCTGATCAATCTGTTGTTCACTGTCTGTATTTCGCGGTGCACCACCATAAGAAAATCGTACAGAAGACGATTGACTTAACGGCGTCGGTAAACGGTTGTGAGAAGGGCTTGTCTGATCTTCACCAGACCCTCGAACCGTTTGGACCCGCTCGCGCTCTGAATGAGTCGTTTGCTCGCTCGAGGGCAGTGGCCTAGGGTGAGGGATGACGGCGGTCTGTTGTTCAGAGACTATCTTGAGACTGCGTTGACTCATCTCAAAGTCCTCTCTAAGCTGCTTGAACTCCTCTGCCTGCTGCTCGTTAATCCGATTTAAACGCAATATTTCTTGTTGCAATGACGCAACGCAACGTCTCAATGCTTCTGTATCCTGACTGACACCGCGTGAGGTCTGCAGCCGTAATCGATCGGCATTGATCATCTTTAAAGTCAACGCATGAAGATCAATTAATCGCGCTTGTTCCGTCGCATAATCCAACAGCACGCTCCCTAACACACTGCGTTGACCCCGTAGCCAACGACCGAAAGGGACTTTAATCTGATGCGCACGCCGGCGCACTTGAGCCATCATGACATCGGCGGTCCCACCGCTGTATTGCTGTACTAACCCTCTGCTAAAAATCAGATCTTCTTGACGTTGCGGATGTATCCTCTGACCCTGAATGTCGGTGACATATAACTGATAGCCATTGAGTGCATAAGACACATACGCTTGATACACCTGGGCAATCATCTGTTTGGGCTCACGTAACTGACAGACGGTATTTTGCAGGGCGGGCATCTGGCGCAGTGCATAACGGTGAATCGCCAACGCCGGGCTGACGGTTTTGGTACCGTCTCCATTCAGCTGTTGTTGCAGAAAGGCCACCCGCTCTTCTCTTGAACGGAGCGGTGACTGATTCAAGCCGCTCATCTTAAATCCAGGCGATGGGACGTTGCGTTGAAAGCGCACTCGCGTCACAGGCGGTTGATCTGGGAGTTGTTGTTGCATCATCGGTGTCCTCTCTCTTAAATTAATGTAATTGGGTTCGACCCCGCTTGGGAGTCAGTAACGGTTGATGCGCACGCCTACTCGGATCAGCCGCCAGTAAGGCGCCAGACACCTCGGGCATCAATGCCTGAAGGCGCGATCGGGTCGATTGAAATAACGTACACGCACTTTGTGTGAGTGGCGCAGCCACTAAGGATCGCTCAGCCTGAGATAATGTCGCCAACACCCGCACGCTCTGTTGATACGACGACCCACCCGCTTCCCACAACACGCGTTCCGACTCAGTAAAACCTTCATCAGAATCCTCTGCCGCAATTTTCGACACAAACGCATCCAGACGTGTCCAATACATCGACGGGCGCCTCGAGTGGTGATGGGCTGCTTCTTTTAGGCGTTGACGAATTAATTGATGATGTTTTGCCAGGCGGTGTTCGTCTCGCGCACGACACAGCATGCTCAACAGACGCTCCAGATCCGCTGGCGAATGCGACTGCAATACCGCATCCAAACACACCAACCCTCGGGCGGGCCAGGATTCAGGGTGGTGCTCGGCCAGTGGCCAAGCGGCTTTCATCCAGTGTTGCCACTGCTGCAGTTGGTCGAGCAATCCAGACTCAGTCCACTCCTCGGCCTTGGGACGCAATTGTCCATACGGGGTTAGACAGCCAATGAAAGCCTCCAGGAATTGATGGCGCGCTCGCGCGATCCACTCCCGCTCTCGAGACATCACTAACAGAGTCATTTGATCCGTCAACCGGTCACGCTGCCGTGCATCGAGCGTATGCACGCCACGGCGTCGTATTGCATCCTTAAAAGTCCCTGCGATCGCATCGCTCAGGCGGTTTAATGCCACCCGAAACCGCTGACAATACACTCGCTCATCAGCCACTGTACTGCGTTGATGACTTTGATAATAAATGACCGCAGCGATCAGTAAAGCTCGGGTCGAGCCGGTTGAGGCAGAGTGCTCGGTGTCTGCCAACCACGTCTGAAAATGATTGAGATAATCCTCGCGAGTGTATTGTGCGCGTACGGCTGTTTTTGTTTGGGGTGGTGAAGCTATTGTGTGAGGTGGTGCGCTCTGCAGGGTTTTGATTCGCTCGCGCTTGTAAAAAGCGGCTCGCAACGATGCATACACGCTCTGATACGGTTGCCATTGGATATTGAGTATTGCTTGTCGATCCGCAGACTGTATGTCGATGTGACGCTTGATCCGTTGTATCCGCTCATCCAAGTCCTTCAACACCTCTGGCGTCAGCGTGGCACTAGCGTGTTGTATGCAAACAAGCCGTTTTGCAATAAGCCGAATCCGCCAGTCTAAAATACGGTTTGCCTGAACCGTGTCTAATACGTCGATATAACGGGACAGCGCTTTTCGGGAAGCACCCGACCAAACGCCTAAGGTCTGACGAGCCTTTTCAACTTCTGTCCGTGTGCTCACAATGGCTTCTAATAATCGATTCAGTTGGCGATCAAATGCCACCACCGTCGCCGAATCATCACGAATGGGCGTATTCAATAATCGCTCCAAAGCACGCCCTTGTGCATTGAGGCATGCGAGGTCATAACAACGACTGCGATCACTGAAAAAGGGCTTGCGTCGAAACCAACGCAACCACTTCGGCCACCGACGATAGTGCTGAATGCGCGATACCCCTGCTCGCCCCAAACACGTCGGTACCGCTAATGCCCCACCCAATCCCTGCATGGGCACCAACGTCTTCGGGTCATCCGTCGATTGAAACCACGGTAATCCCAAAACAGCGGATCGAAACAGTGTGCCCGCGTTCAACAACACACGCACGGTTGTTGAAAAATCTTGAGCACTTAAAAACCGCATGGGCTGATCAGGCAACACCGGCAGCATCGTGGGTTTTTGAATATAAAAGGGGTTTTTTAATCGGTGATACAGCACATCGACATCACTCGGATCATCCACGGCAACACCACACAGTAACCGACTCATCAGCGCCTTCGGCAGCGCCTGTTCCAACACACTGACCTGGCTCGCTAAGTGACTCGCATGATCAATGATCGATGCCAGCACATCCACGGGTAAAGGATTGGCGTCTAAAAAAAAGCGAATGCGCCACGCACTCGGTTGGGACCCTTGAATCGCTCGATCCCACTGGGCCGCGTGTTGGCGCAGTTGCGGTAGCTGATGGACAAACAGCGTTAATAATGCCTCGGGGGTACAACACCAAGTACCGCCCTCCTCGATCCATTGAACCTGCAGCTTGGTGATGTGCTCGACAACCGCGGGGGTTTGCCGATGGGTCTCTCGCCACTGGACCCACCATGCGGGTCGTGATAAATCGTGATGCCAATGCTGGGTCCAAGCCAGGTCTCCCTGAGGACGCGCTAAGTCTGATGTGGGTGGATTGAGATGGGCGTTAATCAACATGATCAGGCGCTGATCGGCCTCTAAAAAATGCTTTGGGAGCGCAAGGCGATCCGGTGCGCCCGCATACGATGTTATCCTTGCTGCCGGGTTGCAATTTAAACGCATGGCTATTGTCACTCCTGTTGATCAGCCAGTCCCTTGCCCGTAAACCATCACGAGCGACGTTCATTATTGGGTTCAAACACGCATCCGATATTTGACCCCTCATCCAACACTCAGTACCATAGATTAAATCAGCGGATTAAAATTAATTTAAAATCTATGTTTTTATGTAAATTTGTATATGGAAGCTAATAATAAATTAGTTTTTATTCCCTGTCAATATCCGGCTATTTTATTTATGATGATATAAAACAATGGGTTAGGTATGTCTCTCATTAATTTGCAAAATATTCCCAGTAATTTAAATTTTTTCCTATTTAAGCAGCAGCTCTCCATCAAGGAATTTGCAAAGCGCATTAATGAACCTCAAAGCACGATCTTGGCCATCGCGCGTCATAAAACAAAAAAATGTCGACTCGAATTGTGTGAGAAAATTGCAGAGGCGATTGGCATGGATTCTGATACGCTGCAAACCAGCCTGTTGGAACACGATCAGAAGCAAACGCATTATAAGACGTTACAGGTCATCCACTACCAAACCCTCTCACACGCGCATCCAGACACGACAGGGCTGTATGAAACGGCGAATACCCAAGCGCTACCCGGTAGTTTTGTGGTGCACACAGATGCAACATTCCACTTTTTTCCCGTGATACCCCCCGCTTGTCGTGTGGTGATTGCACCGATGAAACAACTGGACCAGTTGCACAACCACGACATCCTACTGATCCAGCGAGATCACCAGGCGTTGTTTCGATTAATGGAAATACACCATCGGCAGAAAACAACGATTTTATGTTTGTTAACGGCCGATTTAAAAGTGGATGAAGTCTACTTAAAATCCGATTTTATCAAAGCCAACCCACTCCATGGCAAAGTGATCGAAATCCGTCATGACTAAACTGGATTGGAAACTGACGATGTTAGTCATGACCGCCATGGCCGTTTTTTTGGCATAAACAAGCCATCCCCTCAAAAAACAGGATCTTACTCCTCCAGGTCGCATAAACCCAATGTATCCTCTCCAGGGTCTGTGCCTGGGGGATTGATGGGGCGATTCTAAGCATCAATCGCAGCCAGGTCGGGGAATCAAGACCACCTTCGATTTTATGCCCACCAACCGCTCTAACGTCGTCCTTGAATCCTGACTCATGTGCTGACACAGCCAAACATCTTGCAACACTGCTCCTAACGACAGCGTCAACACCTGACCTTTAACCAACAACTCACACGTAAAATCAGTCGTTTCACCATCCCAATAATATCTACTAAGATGCACTTTACGCCAACCGGTGATTCTAGTGATCCAGTCCAATAACCCCTGTTTTAGAATGTGATACCTCAACTCAGAATCTCTTCATGTGACATGAAATACCTCACCATTCAATACCCAACACGCGTCAGTCCACTGGTTTTAATCACCTCCTTTGCCACACTGAGTCCTGTCGCCAAACCATGACCACACTTGCGTTATGCGCTGTGACAACATTATCTGCCCCCTGTTTCGTTAGACCTCATTGAAGCGTGTGCTCACAGGTGTCCAATCGAATGTCCCGCACAATAGACAGTCTGACAGAGTGTCTATCACAGTACATCTCCCATAAATGGGCATTGCGGATTATGGCTTGTTTTACAGCGGCAGTTTGCCCAATTGAAGACTGACAAAAATGGCTTGAACCATATTTTTGCAGTTTAATTTACGTAAAATGCTTTTACGATACTGATCCACCGTATCTTTTTGGATCTTTAACAGGTGTGCGGTCTCTGCTGCTGATCGGCCTCGGGCTGCAAAATACAAGCAGCTTTGTTCTCTTCGTGTCAGCTGCTTATTAAATAATAATGGGATGGGGACCGCAAGATGAGCGGTCAGTAATTCAATGACATCAATTTGCTGTTGCGTCGGCGAATCAATCCCTAAAATATCCAGTACTTCGATCGCCAGAAGATTATTAGCGCTGACTTCAATAGTGGGTTGAGGCATCTCTCTCACTCCTTCAATTTAATTTTAATGGTTGTTTCATTCACAATGCCTCAAACCAAAAACCTGCGTGCAGTTTTCTTGCACAAGACTCCTCAATGAAGCATTCCTCCGTTTCAATGTCACTACAGACAATGAAAGGTAAATCCTTGACATCGGCAGTGGATTCCATTGCCAAGAGTGTCGGAATGTCTCCCAAGTTATGTTCTTGTGCTGACTCCGGCGATTAATCCACTTAAATAACAGCCGTATCACTCGAGGATAAAATTGCCTCATGCCCCATGCCTCGATGGCTTTGAGTGTTCAATGCAGATTGTCTTTCCATTGTTAATTTTTCTGTAAATTTCTTCACGATGAACACTGACATCTCGTGGAGCTTCAATACCCATTCTAATTTGCCCGCCCTTAATATCTATTACCCGAACAATAATATTATTCCCGATAAAAACCGACTCGTTTATTTTTCTGGTGAGTATTAACATGTTACATTCTCCATTGCTTGATTAACGTTTTTGGTTTTGTAAAAGCTGAGTTACTTGTTGCATCCAAAGATGCTTCCAAATGAATGTGGTTCAACTCTAGTTCGAACCACATTCAGATCTGCCTCTTAGTGTTATAATCTCTCCTGTTCAATGTTCAGTCACCACTTGTCTGATATACAACATTGTGAGTGCCCGGTGTATAGCCGGCGATGGTAAACTCCCTTGGCGTAGTCGATATACTGTGCGTTCGCTCGCTGAAATACGCTCTGCAATATCACCAATTGTAAAATGGTGGGTCTTCATCAATGCTTCGACCACCCCTCGTGTGTTGCCTGGTAGTATCAGTTCTGCTTTCATGAGTGATCCTCCTGTAGTGTTTGTAAATCTGGGCGAATGGCTTCATGATGATGAAGCAGTTCATCACCCAACGTTAAGGGCACTTGTAGTTGACTCAGAATGTCATGCGTGCGCTGATGTTCAGGGGCTCTTTCCAGAATCTCACCCGCCAAGGTGTACCAAAAAAGCGCATCTTGAGCGAGATTGGCTACCGGGTGTTTGTTACGTACCAAGCCTCCCAATATGCGTTTCTGATGACCTAAAAACAGCTCATGCGTATACACACTGATTTGCCCAGCTTTCGACAATTGATCGATGCTTAACGATGACAGCACCCGATTCGATGAGTCCTTGTTTGACATGGTGTATACCTCTTATCATGTTCATCCTAATCAACAGCTTTAAGAGGAAACCCTACAAACTCGTCACAATGTTATGGTAAAATGAACGTGTTTGAGGACTGCACACAATAAGCTGTTACCTCATACTGGTTCAGTTAGGGTAAGGTCAGAGAGACCCTAACTGACCCCTAAGAACGGGACGACTGAAATGTTATGAAGCAGTAGTACCGTTCTAATTATTAAAATTGTACCAATCTTTGGTTACTTAGTTCAATATGGTAATCTCTAATTCGGCTGTAGGATATGAGCTATGTCTATGACAACAGACCCCACCTCCTCCAAACGCAGCGTAGAACACATCGCCAGATCAAAACGCACCATCAGTCTGCGTCACATGACCGGACTGTCTCGGGGCGCTTTTGAAAAAGAAACCGGCATCCCTCGCAGTTCGCAACAAAACTGGGAAAGCCCCAGTGCTAATGGACTCACTGAAGATGGTGCGCGACGGATGTTACAGGCGTGTGACATGCTGGGTGTCCACGCCAGTTTTGAATGGCTCATGTTTGGGTTTGGGAACAGTCCGTTTATCGAAACGGCACGCGATAATGAGATCACACCGCGACAACCTCCTGTGATCCAAGAGAATCAGTTACAGACGATGATCCAGGAAGAGCTGACGGTCTTTTCATCGCATTATAAATACAGTATTCATATGGCCATCTCAGATAACAGTATGGAACCTCTATTTATCCAGAACGATTGGGTGGCCGGCAATCGCTATTTTAAAGGCGATGTCGCTTTGGCCGTCGGATACGATTGCATTGTCGTTACACACGACGGTAAGGTATTATTGCGTCATCTCAAAAAAAGTGATTTGCAGGATCATTACGCATTAATCTGTCGTAACTCACTGGCTGAAGCACGCAACGTGTATGATATTAAACTGGTCAGTGCTGCACCAGTATTATGGATACGCCATCCAGATCCGATCGTATCATCCTAACTGTTCCAGATAATCTTTAAACGATAGCACGGGCGATGTCATCGGATAAGCTGTTGGATCGTCAATATAGGCATAATAATAGGTCTGTTGGCCCCCTGTTAATTGTTTTGCGGGATACAATCGGTGATGTGTAGCCCAATCTGCGGGTTGCAGATACCAGTCTTGCTCATCATGCAAATAAAGAATTTTTTCCCGTTGTACTAAGGACTGCATCACCGAGGGCGTTGGTTTTTGATCGGCCACTTCTGCGTCAAATTGGGTGCCTTTCATAGCTGTCTCGTCTTTGACCACAAGCCAACTTGGGCGCCCTTCAAAATCCAAACACATAAAACTACCATTGGCATCGGTTAGATAATATTCACATAAATTGTGTTGTTGAAATAATGCGTGAAAAAACCGGATAAACACAGGATCACCCAGACAGGACAGCGGATGGTGTTCTGGATTTTGGGTTAAACTGTCCATAATCAGCGTGGACAAATCCTCAAAATAGCGCTTTTGTAAGGCAGCAATGGTTCGATTCAATACGTCAGAAAACGCATCGTCTTCCTGAATTTTTTTATGAATAAACTGGTCAATCCAACCCTGATTAAAGGCATCCACAGCATATTGTTCATCGACTTCGCCCGTTAACAACACTTTTTTAATCGGACTGCTTTGAAGTTGGCGGCATAAGTCGAGTCCCTTTAATCCCGGCATTTCTTGATCGACAACCAGCACCGACAGTTGTTCAAATCGGTGGACGTTGTACATCTCATCTCGAATCGGGCGAATACTGACATCAATACGTCGGTGATCACGCTCTTCTTCCTCAGGGCGTAACACACTGCGTTGGGTAAAATAATCGGGTGCATACTCCTGATTGATAAACTGTAAGGCTGCTTTAGGCTGATCGTATAATCGGTAGACTGCCCGTCGATCATCTAGCTGATAGCGAATATTTTCCAAGTACTGTCTGTTATCGTCAACTAAAACAACGGTAGTGGGAAAATAACAGGCTGAAAGTCGTTGGTGGATCATCGCACGTGACCTACTCCAGGTTTTACCCTTAGTATAGTCCCCCATAACCCAGGTTGCCAGGTAGCCTGGGTTTCAATCCAGTGTTGGATCATGGGGAAATTTTAGGATAAATTCTGCGTATTCGCCCGCTTCAGCCTGACAGGTAATCTCACCATCGATACTGTGCATCACCATTCGACAAAATGCTAAGCCCACACCCGTGCCATGCGTCGTTTGTGTAAAAAAGCGATCAAAGATTTGGGGCAGCACCGATTCTGAAATGCCTTGGCCCGTGTCTTTAACGTGGACGGTGTGATAGGGCTTTCCAAGTTCAGTCCAAAGGGTAATTTCTCCTTTCCCCGCCGCTTTAATTGAGTACAGCGCATTTTGTAAGAGATTAAATAACACATGTACAATTAATAGCGCATTACCTCGAAAACGAAAATCCTGCACCCGTGAATGAATATGTTCACGTTCTTCCGCATTCAACACATATCGGGATAACGCACTCTCGACACACTGTTTCATTGAACAGACCGCCTGTTCCATAGCGTGTATTTTGTCCGTATCCGTTTTCATGAGTAACATATCCACGACTTGGGAAGCTGATTTGGCTTCTGATTGAATATTCTCAAAAACAGATGGAAACGATTGAAGGTCTGAAGGACTCAGATAGGGTACCTGTAACTGAGCTGCTTTTGCCAAGGTATATCCTTCCATCAATCGTGGCAGTCGAGTCGCTATACCAGCAGCTCCTGCCATCACCGCTCGTAAGGGCGTTCTAAGTTCGTGGGCTATACTGGCGGTGATTAAGCGCAAGGTCTCCGCCCTTTCTTCTGCGCGTACTTTATCTTGCTCTAATTGTTCAGCTCGTTTTCGATCTGTCACATCAATGGAGGTGCCTAACAATCCAATCACGTTGCCTTGGTCATCATGCAAGGGTGTTTTTTTCGTTAAATAAATCAATTGAGTGCCATCTTTATTCAGAGCGACTTCTTCGAATACCATCGGTTTATTCTGGGCCATCACTTTCTGATCGTTCGCCTTAATCAATTGAATATGCTTGGTTTCGTAGAGGTCTTCATAGGTTTTACCCACATAGTCCGATAACGATTTCAACCCTAATAACTTCAACATATTATTATTACACCCTCTAAAAATACCTTCCCGATCCAGCCAAAATACATTACCCGGTACAAGCGCTAAAATATTTTCGATAAAGTTGATTGATGGTTTTGTCATACCCATTACTGTAGCGTTTTATGAATTGATCTAAAATTGATTCGCACCCGTTTGAGTAACCCGTCATATCTCGGTTGGACAACATGATCATAAATAAATTTCATCGCGGCATTACCCTTCGAAGGGTAGACTTCATAATCAATGCCCAGTTGTGCCCACAAGGGCGACACACTGCATTCTTCTTTCAGATACTCAATACAGCGCTGATACATCTGATCGTAATGAACTGCGTCCAAATCTCCGCATTGCTGACGGCGCGTCAAAAACGACTGTACCGACTCATGAATTGCGCCATAAAATTCCTTATGACTCAGATACAACTTGTCAGTGGTCTCTCGTTGAACCGAATACGCACGACTGTTTAACCAATCATCCCACCGTTGTATCTGGTAAGGGATGGTTAATTGACGGTAGATAGAACTATTTCGTACTTGCCATGCCTCACCCAATCTCATCGCTTGGGTATAAGCTCCTTGCTCAGAGAGATGAGGTCTCTCCGACAGAGTATGGCGTTGAAGTGCATCACAAATCATAATCACACAGGCTCTAAAGTGTTGATTAATCAATTGGATTGTAGCAATAAAGTGATTTCCTTCATGATAGGGTTGCCCAATACTAATGGGTAATACACAGGTGGCCTCCTTAAAGTGGGGCTTGTCCTCTTTTGCTCCAACAAACTGACACTTTATTCTGGGTTTACTCTCCCTAATGAGGTGAGCATTGGGCACACTATCTCCTGGATAAGGCTGAACGACTGAACGAGCTGAATGGATTAATTTTGTGGACATATTATTAACCTTGATTCTCTCAATCATGAAAAAACAATGCACTACAACATTCGACCAGGCTATGCAAAACGATACACAATAATCAATATCGTGATCAGAGCACAGGTTAGTAAACTGAATAATGCTCCAACCATCAATATCATGTCTTGATAAAAATAGCCGTGTACCGCAGTGGCTAATTGTATGATATTAAACCCCCCAAAGGTCAACAGTGATAATTCCTGAGAATCTTTTTTTCGATATAATTTAATCACTTGTGGAATAAACAATATGCCATTAATAAATAATGCTATCCCAAATAAGACATCAGCGAGTTCTTTTACAATCGGCATCACACCCCACCTTTTATGACTCATTAGAAAAATTCACGCTGATGACACTGCAAAAGCGAATTGATTCATTAAAAGCATACCTGCATCCTTTCAAAGCGTCCAATCGCCTTAGTTTGAGTGACCATGACTTCATCCCAAACAAATACTAGGTGAAAATCTATCCCTTGTGTGGGCTTTATGAATACGTAAGGGCTTGTGCTGGTCTAACCACACTATTTTGGGTTCGAAATCGCCAAAAAACACTCAAAAACATACTATCCATGTATGGGGTTAAGCTACTTTCGTTTAAATCATTAGGGATTCCGATATGCCGAAATTCGTCAATACTCGTTTAGCTTGATGAGTTAACCCGTGATAAAATGACACAAATTGATAAATATGATAACTGTTTGTTCTATATCGTGTTTTATATCATGATGCCAGAGTACACTGTTTGCTTAGAACCTGTTTTTTTATGATCCATATAATGACCGATTTAATTATGAAGCACTATGTCGTGAACTCACCTTGCTTTAATATATAAGTAGTTATATAATTACCCAATGAAAGGTATTATTTATTTCGATCAAGCGATTAACGCGATTAATAAATTTCCTAAACAAGCAAGAACGCGCATTGCTGCATTATTGGATATGCTAAAAGAAGGTGTGGATCTACAACCCAAGGACTTTAAACCAATGCCTTCTGTGGGTCAGGGGCTTAATGAATTAAGAATTCGCATGGGCATGCAATTTCGAATATTTTATGTTGCGAAGTTTAAACAGGCTATTTATGTGTTGCTTGCGTTTAATAAAAAAACACAAAAGACCAATCCACGTGATATTGAAATAGGTCGTAATCGTTATAAAGCACTACTTCAACAATTGAAAGAGGATAAAAAATAATGAATAAATTAAATCTTGTAAAAAGCAGTGGTAACGTATTTAAAGACGTTAACATAGATGAATTTGAAGCAAGAGAATTACAGTTTCGATCTACCATCATGACTAAGCTGAATCTTTTTATACAAGAAAAAAAATTAACACAAGTGGAAGCTGCTGAAATTTTTGGGGTGTCTCAATCAAGAATTAGCAATCTCAAGTCTGGTCGAATTGACCTCTTTAGCACAGGCATGTTAATGGCTATGTTAGAAAAATCCGGGGTTCACATTTTTGAGCACATTGAGGAGTGGCTAGAGGCCGCTTGATACATTATTAAGCCAGAAGTCTCTACATAGCGATAAAGTAATTGTAATTTCTCTTTATCCAATTTGCTTAAGCATTCATGCTGTTTACGCAAAATCCACATCACGCCTTCAAGCTTCGCATAATCCGTTTCATGTAATTTACTTTTTAA
>SDBV01006555.1_pt1 | contig 16113 bp, 14 predicted proteins | sample 2277081 | NCBI WGS metagenome assembly SDBV01 (sample SAMN10402039, study PRJNA504765) | marine sediment metagenome | isolation source: marine sediment core GS10_PC15, 223 cmbsf | place: Arctic Ocean: Southern Knipovich Ridge | collected 2010
TTTCGACATCCGCCGCAACGAGCTTAGCCCACGAAAAGCCAGATTATTTACACTTGCAGCATGCATTACTTCCGCAGTTTTCCCCCGATTTCCCCCACTTTTCCACCACTCCACCTCTGCCTGCCGCACAGCGGTAGAAATAGTGCGATAATTGCCAATCACAGGGGCACAAGTATCCCCGGGGTGCGGGTTGGCCAAAACCAATATTTTTTCCGCGACACTCGGTATTGCCCTGTTGGGTCTGCTGCTTGGTTCCTGCGGTCCCTACAAGAGCACAAATTACCCGGGAACATCCGCAATTTCGATCTCGAGGGCCGAATGCACGACACTGATCTGTGCCGCGCCGCGAAAGCCGGTGCTATCGAATCTGTCAGAGAGATGCTGCACGCCGGCTGGAGTCCAGGAAACACTCCTTGAACTGTTGCGGATCGATCGGAGAAAATACACGGCCAACGGTGTCATGTGATGCTATCCCGTTGGGCGATTCTACGATCGTTTTCAGCCACTTGTGCTTTGTTCTCCCCTACTCGGCAGCCTCTGGCGAACAGTCTGCACCGGAGACCACCGCGGCGACCGCAATGAACACGATATCTGCCGTCCTATGCCGTTCCCTTCGATCCACCCGTGGGTCCTGCATGTCAGCGAAATGATGCCGGAACGCACCTTTCGCGTCCATTTGCGTATTCTTCCCAGTTAATGATCTGGGAGGAGCATTTCACAGACAGCGAGAAAGTTCTAGGCATATACAAAAGGATACACCCTGCGAGAAATCGCCCCTTCTCATCCAGGATTTGCATGCGATTGCCCTTCTGCCCGGTATCACCGCGCTTGACTTAATGCCGGATAGCGATAATTATCGGGCCGGTATGAACAGAATCTTGTGCAAACAGCAACTCTCAGACGAAGTGTTCAGGATGGAGATCGAAGCCCCATTGATAGCGGAAGAGCGGCAGCCGGGGCAATTCATCATTCTCGCGCTAAACAACGACGCAGCAGAAAGAATACCGCTTACCATAGCCGATGCCGACGAGGCGAGAGGCTCGATCACGATTATCTTCCAGACGGTCGGCAAGACCACGCACAATCTGGCGGACTTGGGGGAGGGGGATGAAATACTTAACCTGGTCGGGCCCCTGGGTAAGCCTACCCATATCGAAAATTTCGGTACGGTCGTCTGCGTTGGGGGCGGGATCGGCGTCGCCCCGCTGCTACCCATTGTAAAAGCCATGAAAAGTGCGGGAAACCACGTAATTACTATAATCGGGGCCCGGACCAGGGAGCTTCTGATACTGGAAGACGAGATGCTGGCCATGTCCAGCGAGCTCATTATCTGCACCGACGACGGGTCCTACGCCCGTAAAGCCCTGGTCACCGAGCCGCTAAAACAAATCTGTGAGAGGGCGCCCAAACCGGACCTGGTGGTCGCCATCGGCCCTCCGATAATGATGAAATTCTGTGCGGAAACAACCCGCCCCTATAACGTGGCCACCGTCGTCTCCCTCAACACCATCATGATAGATGGGACGGGGATGTGCGGGGGATGCCGGGTTACCGTGGGGGGAGAGACGAAATTCGTGTGTGTGGACGGTCCGGAGTTCGACGGGCATCTCGTTGATTTCGACAACATGATGAAACGTTTATCGGCCTACAAGCCCCAGGAGGAAAAAGCGCACGAACAATGCCATCTCGACCAGCAATTGGAGAAGCGTGTATGAACGGCGATCTGCGGGTGAGCACCCTACTTGAAGAAATCGACAACAGAACAGAGCCAATGAAACCTCGGGACAGGTTGAAGATTCCCCCCCAGGCCATGCCGCAGCAGGACCCCGTTGCCCGGGGGAAAAACATTCAGGAGGTGGCTCTCGGTTACACCGAAGAGCAGGCGCGTCTGGAAGCCTACCGGTGCCTGCAATGCAAGAACAAGCCCTGCGTGGAAGGCTGCCCTGTGCGCATCGACATACCGGCCTTCATCGAACAGATCGTCAAGGGCGATTACCAGGAATCCATCAATATCATCAAGAGGAACAGCCTCCTGCCGGCGGTGTGCGGGCGTGTCTGTCCCCAGGAGGTGCAGTGCCAGGAGCCCTGTACCGTGGGCCGGTCCCTCAAGGACGTTGAAAAGGGCGTTTCCATCGGCAGGTTGGAGAGATTCGTGGCCGACTGGGAACGGGAAGCCGGCAACACTCGAGTTCCCCCGGTCAGGCTGGAAACGGGAAAAAGAGTGGCCGTTATTGGCAGCGGACCGGCCGGCCTCGTGGCCGCGGCCGATATCCGTCGCGCAGGGCACAGCGTAACCATATTCGAAGCCTTCCACAAGCCGGGGGGAGTCATGGTCTACGGTATTCCCGAGTTCCGGCTGCCCAAAGCCATCGTGCAGAGAGAGATCGATACGTTGACGGCCATGGGTGTCGAGCTGCGCACCAATTTTGTAGTCGGCAAGACACGCAAGCTGATGGACCTGTTCGCCAAGGACGGGTATGACGCCGTTTTCATAGGCTCCGGGGCCGGCCTGCCGCGTTTCATGCGCGCCGAAGGAGAAAACCTTGTGGGCATATTTTCCGCCAACGAGTACCTGACGCGGACTAACCTGATGCGGGCCTATGACGTAGGCAAGGTGGATACGCCCATATACCGATCCAGGAGAGTCGCCGTGCTCGGGGGCGGCAACGTGGCTATGGACTCGGCCCGTATGGCTCTGCGCCTGGGGGCGGAAGAGGTGCACATCGTCTACCGCAGGACCGAGGTGGAAATGCCGGCCAGGAACGAAGAGATCGAGCATGCCAAGGAAGAGGGGATCCAGTTTCACCTGCTGCAGAATGCCCGAAGGTTTATGGGCGACGACAGAGACTGCGTGAAGGCCATGGAATGTCTGCGCTACGAGCTGGGGGAACCGGATGCATCGGGCCGGCGCAGGCCCATCGCGATCAAAGGCAGCGAGTTTGTCATGGACGTAGACACCGTCGTCGTCGCCATCGGGAATGATTCCAACCCTCTAATACCTCGGACGACACCGGACCTCGAGGTGAATCGCTGGGGCAACATCGTGGTGGAAGACACGGGCAAGACTTCTATCGACTATGTGTATGCCGGGGGCGACATCGTGTCCGGCGCCGCCACCGTCATTCTCGCCATGGGGCAGGGCCGGCGCGCAGCGGAGTCGATCAACTCCCTGCTGAGTCCGGTCAAAATGGCGGGCGCTCCGGGTTGAGCGGCCTGTGCCGGATGCGATCGCGCCGGCAGCCGGTGATCGTGCTGCTCAGTCATTGCCGCCGGCGGCAGTCGATTTCGTAATCTTGATCAGCTTGCGCGCCACCACTCCGCCCAGGAGAGATATGTCCTCGAGAGGCAGATAGCAGGTAATGTCGCTCTTGAACAGCAAGCTCACCTCCGGCGGGAACTCGTCATCTCCCTTGAATAGGGCGATGGCCATGGTGATGCGCGGCAGGATATCCAGCTCGACCGAGACGTCGCCATAGGTCGATTGGCGTCCGTCCAGCGCTTCGGCCGCGGGCACGATCCGCTCTGGTGATGCGCCGTAGTAACCGAGAATAGCCGCGGGGCCGTTCCTTCTGAAAGCGGAGTAATAAAACATGCCGTTCGGGAGATCTTTGTAGCTCGCGAAGTCGGCTCGGGCCGGTATGTCGCCCGTACTCGTCAGATAGTGCAGAACGAGTATCTGTTCGACGGGCGAGAGGCCGTCCGGGTGGAAGCGGACATCCGGCATCCCTATCGCATAGTTGCGGCCGAGATAGCGGACCGTGAAGCCTTTATCTGATGTACGCGCTCCACACCGGCTGCACACCAGATCGGCGTCGCTGGCCTGCAACGCTTCTCTGGCACGCTCGAACGCCGGTTCCAGGGGGTTTGAGCGTGAGTGCTTCAAAATACCGCCCTATTATTAAGTTTCACCCAAGGTGCTTTTAGCTGACTCAACGGTGTTGTAGAGCAGCATGGTGATGGTCATGGGGCCCACGCCGCCCGGCACGGGAGAAACTGCCTTGCATTTCCGGCTGACTTCATCGAATTTCACGTCTCCGACCAGCCTGTAACCGCGCTTGGCGGCGGGATCGTCCACCCGGTTGATGCCGACATCGATGACGACGGCATTCTCGTTTACCATATCGGCGGTTATGAATTCGGCCCGCCCGATGGCGGCGATAAGAATGTCCGCCCTGACGGTCACAGCCGCAAGGTCTTTGGTCCTCGAGTGGCACACGGTTACGGTGGCATTGGCCTCGTCCTGCTTTTGCAGCAGCATGTTGGCGATCGGCTTGCCGACTATGTTGCTGCGGCCCACTACCACGACATTGGCCCCCTCGATCTCGACCCCGGAGTAGACCAGCATCTTCTGGATGCCGTGCGGGGTGCAGGGGCGGAAGGCCTGCTCGCCAATCATCAGCTTGCCCAGGTTGACCGGATGAAAACCGTCCACGTCCTTATCGGGCAATATGGTGTTGAGAACCTTGTGCTCGTCGATGTGATCCGGCAGGGGCAGCTGAACCAGTATGCCGTGAATTTTGTCGTTGGCGTTCAGGTCCGCGATTAGGTCGAGGACTTCCTTCTCGGAGACGTCTTTGGGCAGATCATGCTGCTCGGAATAGATGCCGATTTTGTGGCAAGCCCTGTTCTTGCTCCTGACGTAGGATTGAGAAGCAGGATTTTCGCCGACCAGGACAACGGCCAACCCCGGCGTGAGGCCGTGTTTGGATTTCAGTGCTTCAATGTCCTGTGAGAGCTCGGCGCGGATTTTTTCCGCTATGGCTTTTCCGTCAATTATTTCCGCTGCCATTGGATGAACACCTCTCTTCGCGCTTGTTTATTGACTGAGTTATTAAAGCATTTGCAGAGCGTTGTCAAGGCGAGGGCCGGCACCGGCAACGTTTCACCGGAATGCGAATTGAAAAATGTGGAAAATTGTGCTAATAAAATTTATCTTAACCAGGTATGCGGCAGAGCGGAATCGGAGCACACATGAAAGCGGGTGAATTGAAGTCGATGTATCGTACGGTGATGGATGACCACTTTCCCCCAAGGATCGAAATCAGCTTTCTGGACGGTGGGGCAAAGCAGACTCTGGTCTACGAGAAGGCGGCCTGGGAGATCGAGGGAACCGTCAAAGGCCTGCGCTACGGAGAGAACCCGGGGCAGGAGGCGGCGCTGTACAGGCTGACCGGCGGAAACCTGGCCCTCGGGGAAGTGACGTGCATCGAGCCGGGTCGGCACCTGGCTTCCAACGTGGAGTTGCTCCAATCCGGAAAACACCCGGGTAAGATCAACATCACCGATGCCGACAACGCGCTGAACATTCTGCGCTATTTTTCAGAAACCCCCTGCACGGCGATAATGAAGCACAACAACCCTTGCGGCGTTGCCAAGGGCACTTCGCTGGCCGAATCGTACGCCAAAGCCAACATGGCGGACCGTCTGGCGGCTTTCGGCGGGACCGTGGCGCTCAACCGGGAAGTAGATCGCGACACGGCCCTGTTGATCGCTCAGAGCTATTCTGAGGTGGTGGTAGCCCCCGAATACGCCCCTGGTGTCCTGGGAGTGCTCAAAGCCAGGAAGAACCTCAGGATCATGAAGATCGAGAACATGGGCCGTTTGCGCGACTACGTAGGCCGGCGTTTCGTGGATTTTAAATCTTTGATAGACGGCGGCATCGTCGTTCAGTGGTCTTACGCACCTAAAGCCAGGTCCCGGGAAGACTTAATGCCCGCGCAGACGACCTACAAGGGCCGGGCCTATAACGTGGACAGAATGCCCACCGAGAGGGAATACGACGATCTGCTGTTTGGGTGGCTGGTCGAGTCCGGGGTGAGCAGCAATTCGGTAATTTTCGTCAAAGACGGCTGTACCGTCGGCATCGGCACCGGCGAGCAGGACAGAGTCGGGGTGGCCGAGATCGCGCGGGACAAGGCGTATCGAAAGCTGGCCGATCGGCTGTGCTGGGAAAAGCTGCACACGCCGTACAATGAACTGAAGGATACTGAAGCCAGGGAGGAAATCGATCGGGAGGTGGCGGCTCGAAAGGGCGGACTCATCGGCTGCTGCATGATCTCGGACGCATACTTCCCCTTCCGGGATGGAATAGACGTGGGACTCCGGGATGGCGTCAGCGCCGTCATTCAGCCAGGCGGTTCTTTGCGAGATTTTGAATGCATCCAGGCCTGCAACGAAGCCGGCGCCAGCATGGTCTTTACCGGCGAAAGAAGCTTCAAACACTAATCGGCCTACAGGAGATTGAAATGGCAAGCATTCCTGTTTTACATGTCAGGGAGAGAAGCCTGGCCGAAGCATACGAGAGCGCTCTGATTGCCCTCTATGAGAACGGCATCAGAGTTGGCACGCAGTACGACAAGCAAGGCGATCCGCTCAGCCTGGACGCCACCATGAACATAACTGTCGACGAACCCTGGTCCGATCCCATGATACACAAAGCCTTCCCCGGCGGAATAGAGGATCTGCGTGAATACGTCATGGAGGTGCAGGGGCTGAAAGACCACTGGGTGCGCAACATGAACGATCCGCGGGACACCCGGTGGGAGTATACTTATCACGGGCGGTTGAGGGCTTACGGCACCATAAAAGAGCTGCACAACGGCGGATCGGAGCTGACAGGCCCATTTAACGTGGATCAGATAGAGAAGGTCATCCGGCTGCTTGTTGAGCACCCCTTTACGCGCCGGGCCCAGATGATAACCTGGATGCCCCATATCGACCTCGATTGCTACGACCCCCCCTGCCTGCAGTCTCTGTGGTACAGGATCGTCGACGACGAGCACGGTGTGGGGTGGCTGAACTGCAATGTACGCTTTCGAAGCAACGACGCCTGGGGCGCCAGCTTTATGAACATGTTCGGCTTCATCCATTTCAGCCGTGACGTTATCGCCGCCGAAGTGGCAAGGCGGGCGGGTCGCAGGTTGGAGCTCGGGCGGTTGAACTGGCACGTCGATTCGTTTCATATATACGGAAAGGACATCGAAACCGCGGAACAGAGGCTGTTTCAGAGGTTCGACAAGACCACGTTCGACGATCGGGTGTATAATTTCCGGGACCCTCTGATCCAGGAAATCTACAACGAAGCGACCGACAAGATAACGCAGAAAATCACCAGGCACGATGAAAGTCATGCATGAAATCGCGTTGAAGGATAAGGAATGTTCGAAAGAAACGTTTCACACATCGAGCGGCTCGTAAGCCGGCAAAATGAGTGGCGCCGGGGCTACCAGGAGATCCATTTTTCATTCGATGGCGCCGAAAGGCATAGTGTGGCGGAACCCGCAATAGCGCACTCAAAGGACGAGTGAAATATGCAAGACGTGCAAAACAACCTGGATGACCGCCGAATCGATATCAGCAAGGTGGGGGTCAGGAACCTGAAGTACCCCATCGTGGTGCTGGACAAGAAAAACGGCATCCAGCACACCGTGGCCACTATAAATATGTACGCCGATCTGGCGCATCACCTGAAGGGCACCCACATGAGCCGGTTTCTGGAAGTGTTCCATCAGTACAGCGCCGATCTCTCGATGCAGAATTTTCTGAATATGCTGGACAGGATAACGGCGAGTCTGGACGCGCGCGAGGCGTACGCCGAGATCACCTTTCCCTATTTTATAGAAAAGCAAGCGCCCATCACGGGTGCCAAGAGCATGATGGATTACACCTGCCAGTTTTTAGGCGAAGTAGTGGACCGTGAGCGGAAATTTCACGTCGGCATACAGGTTCCCATCATGACGGTGTGTCCCTGCTCCAAGGATATCAGCGACCGGGGGGCCCATAACCAGAGGGGCGTGGTCAGGACCAGGCTCTTCTTTCAGAAATTTTTCTGGATCGAGGATATCGTCGATCTCATCGAAGCGGCCGTGAGCAGCGAAGTGTATTCCCTGCTCAAGCGGGAGGACGAGAAGTTTATCACCGAGAAGGCCTTTGACAATCCCATGTTCGTGGAAGACGTCGTCAGGGAGGTAACCCAACGGCTGGAAAATTACGGTATATTCCCCTGGTTCAGCGTGGAAGCGGAAAACTTCGAGAGCATCCACAATCACAATGCCTACGCCTACGTCGAGAGAGGCCCAGAGATCGACAAGGCGGTCAAATAGCGTCCCAAGCTTCGTGGCACAGTGGCACAGCCAAATCCTTGACAGAATGGAGCTAGTCTGGCATAACTCAAAGCAGCCCAGCACCTATCGCGAAACGCATGGCGGCATTGCTGTCTTCGGGTCAGGCTCGCCGACTGCGGTGTCGGAGGACCGATGTGTTCCCCGCAACGCCTGTAATGGAGCCCATGGTGGGGTGGGCGGCATCACCCGACAAATCAATAGAATAGTGAGGAGAAGTGTATGAAGAATTTAGACCCAACCAAGATGAAGGATTGGGAAGTAGCAGAGGCGGCCGAAGAGGACATGAAAACGGTCTACGAGCTGGCCGACGAGCTGGGCCTGGAGAAGACCGAGCTCCTGCCCTATGGTCACCATCTGGGCAAGCTGGATTACATGACCATCCTGAACCGGCTGGGCGACAAGCCGAACGGCAAGTACATCGAGGTTACCGCAATAACCCCGACCCCGTTGGGCGAAGGCAAGACTACGACTACCATGGGCGTAATCCAGGGCCTGGGCAAGATCGGCAAAGACGTCATGGGCGCCATCCGTCAGCCCTCCGGTGGACCGACCTTCAACATCAAGGGCTCGGCGGCCGGAGGCGGTCTGGCGCAGTGCATACCGTTGACAGATTTCAGCCTGGGATTGACCGGGGACATCGACGCCATTACGAACGCGCACAACCTGGCCATGGTTGCGTTAACGAGTCGCATGCAGCACGAGTTCAACTACGGCGACAAGACTCTGGCCAAGAGGAATCTGAAACGTCTCAGTATTGACCCGGACAACATCACCATGGGCTGGGCCATGGATTTCTGCGCCCAGGCCTTGAGGGAGATCGTGATCGGCATCGGCGGCAAGATGGACGGGTTCATGATGAGGAGCGGCTTCCAGATAACCGTCTCCTCCGAGATCATGGCCATCCTGGCCGTAGCCCGCGATCTGGCCGACATGCGCGAGCGCATGGGCAAAATCGTTCTTGCCTACAGCAAACGGGGCAAACCAGTAACTACGGGAGACCTGGAGGTGGACGGCGCCATGACGGCCCTCATGGCCAAGGCCATCAACCCAAATCTGATGCAGACCATCGAAGGGCAGCCCGTGCTGGTCCATGCCGGGCCGTTCGCCAATATCGCCATCGGCCAGAGCTCGATCATCGCGGACCGCCTGGGCCTCAAGCTCAAGCAGTACCACGTAACGGAGAGCGGTTTTGGTGCTGATATCGGTTTCGAGAAGTTCTGGAACCTGAAATGCCGGTTCAGCGGTCTCAAACCGCACTGCTCGGTCATAGTGAGCACGATCCGCGCGCTAAAGATGCACGGCGGCGGGCCGACGGTTGTGCCCGGCGCCCCGCTGGACAAAGCGTACGTCGAGGAAAACGTCGGGTTGGTCGAGAAGGGCGTGGACAACCTCCTGGCCCACATAGAAACCGTGAAGAAGAGCGGCATAGCGCCCGTCGTTTGCATCAACCACTTCTATACCGACACCGATAACGAGGTTGCCGCAGTCAGGAAAGCCGCCGAGGCCGTCGGCGCCCGGGTAGCCCTGAGCAAGCACTGGGAGAAGGGCGGCGAAGGCGCCATCGAGCTGGCGGAAGCCGTTGTCGATGCCTGCGAGGAAGAGCACGAGTTCAAATTTCTCTATGAAGAGGACACCCCGCTCAGGGAAAGGGTGGACCGCATCGCCAGAGAAGTGTACGGCGCCGACGGCGTTTCTTACACTCCCGAAGCTCAGGCCATGGCGGAAAAGGTCGAGGCGGATCCAGAGCTGAGCAAGTTCGGCACCTGCATGGTAAAGACCCATCTCAGCTTGACCCACGACCCCGCTATCAAGGGGCGGCCCAAGGGCTGGACCCTGCCGATCCGTGACATCCTGATCTACGGCGGCGCCGGGTTCGTGGTGCCCGTGGCCGGCGCAATCAAGCTCATGCCCGGAACCGCGTCGGATCCCGCCTACCGGGGCATCGACGTCGACGTCAATACCGGAAAGGTGAAGGGACTGTTTTAGCGGCCCTCGGTTTCGGAAAACCCGGCCCCGCCCGCACCGCTTTCACGGCCCGGGCGGGGCCTTTTTTTCTGCGGGCCTGTGCCGATCCCTCTTCGCCAACCCTTGTTGACTCGCGCGAAGCGATGTCAGTATAGTTGAGGCCTATGAAAAAGCGACTCATCACGTCGGCGCTGCCCTACGTAAACAACATTCCTCACCTGGGAAATCTGATCCAGGTCCTCTCCGCGGATGTCTTTGCCCGCTACTGCCGTTTGCGGGGCTTTGACACTCTCTACATATGCGGCACCGACGAGTACGGCACGGCTACCGAAACGCGCGCGCTCGAGGAGGGCATAACGCCACGTGAGTTGTGCGACCGCTACTACAAGGAGCACGCCGACATATACGAGTGGTTCAACATAGCCTTCGACCGCTTCGGTCGCACGTCCACGGCCAACCACACCAAGATCACGCAGGGCATCTTCCTCGGGCTGGACCAGAACGGCTACATCAATGAGCGGACAATCCAGCAGCTGTTCTGCGACTCGTGCACCATGTTTTTAGCCGATCGCTACGTGCGGGGGGCCTGCCCGCATTGCGGGTACGATGAGGCCCGTGGGGACCAATGCGAGGACTGCGGCAAACTGCTCGAACCGACGGAGCTCAAAAACCCTCGTTGCGGCACGTGCGGAGAGACGCCGACGCTGAAGGAAACCAATCATCTCTATATCGATCTGCCGGCCATTCTGCCAATCCTGAAGGAGTGGATGGAAAAGGCCGGCGGACAAGGCCGTTGGGCCCGCAATGCCGTTCAGATGACGCAAGCCTGGATCAGGGACGGTCTGCGGGAACGCTGCATTACCCGCGATCTCAAATGGGGCATACCGGTACCCAAGGATGGGTACCGCGACAAGGTCTTCTACGTCTGGTTCGACGCGCCTATCGGGTACATCTCGATTTGCGCGAACCACATGGACCAATGGGAAACCTGGTGGAAGAACCCCGATGAAGTCAACCTCTATCAGTTCGTCGGAAAAGACAACATCCCTTTTCACACCGTCATATTCCCCTGCTCTCTGCTGGGGTCAGGCGAAAACTGGACTCTGCTGCACCACATGTCATCCACGGAGTACCTGAACTATGAGACGGGCAAGTTCTCCAAGAGCATGGGTGTTGGGGTGTTCGGCAACGACGCCCGGGACACGGGCATTCCGGCCGATGTGTGGCGCTTCCATATCTACTACAACCGGCCGGAAACTTCCGACGCCCTCTTCACCTGGAAGGATTTTCAGGAGAAGGTCAACAGTGAATTGATCGGCAACCTCTCCAACCTCGTGAACCGCACACTGACGTTCGCCTACAGGTACCTGGACGGCGCCATCGGTGATGGTGATCGGGACGTTCCCGACACGGCAGAAGCACCCGGGCGGGCCTCCTCCGCCAGTGAGCAGTTCTGGGGTACGGTGCGCGAGGCCGAAAAGCGAATCGGCGATTCATTGGAGCGCGTCGAGTTGAGAAGCTCCTTTCGGCAGATGCTCGCCCTTTCTTCTGTGGGCAACAAGCGTTTTCAGGACGAAGAGCCCTGGCGCACGATCGAGACTGATAGATCCCGGACGGCCGTTCTGGTTCGCGACCTGGCATACCTGGTGCGTGACCTTGCCATCCTGATAGCCCCCTATATACCGGAAACGGCGCAGAGGATCGCTTCTTTTCTGGGCGTGAAAACGCTGGCGTGGGACGACCTGGGAATCCTGAGAGGAATCAGCCGCATAAACAAGCCGGAGCTGCTCTTCAAACGCCTCGAGGACGATCAGATCGATGCCTTGAGGCAGCGCTACGCGGGAAAACAGGCCGAGCGCGAAAGCCTGGCTTCGCGCTTCAACGAACGCGTAGAGCTGCGCGCGGCGCGGATCGAGAAGGTGGAGAAGCACCCCAAGGCCGACAAACTGTACGTTGAAACGATAAACCTGGGCGATGAGACACGACAGATCGTGTCGGGCCTGGTGCCCTACTACAGGGCCGATGAGCTCGAGGGGCGCAGCATCGTACTGGTTTACAATCTCAAACCTGCGAAGCTCAGGGGGGTGGAGAGCAACGGCATGCTTCTGGCTGCACAGCACGGCGATATAGTGGAGGTGGTGTTCGTCGATTCGGCCGATCCCGGGGACAGGATCGTGCTGGAAGGCGATTCCGCGAACGAGCTGCCACACCCCGCGCAGATAAGCATCGACGAGTTCTTCGACATCCCCATCCAGTGCAAAGATTATATGCTCGCCGTGGAGGGCAGGCCGCTCACTGTCAAGGGAAGGCCCGTCAAGGTTGAAAAAGTCAGAAACGGAAAAATCGAATAGCTCTTTTCGACTCGCGGCCATAGATTCCCGTCAACTGGACGCCAATACGGAACCGCTCCAGACCGGGTTCTGGGGCCTGTTCAAGGCGCGCTTCGGCTGGCGGGCCCATTCGTTGCGCGTCGAAAACGGCGATGCCGGTTGTGCCCTTCTGGTGCTGTCGCGTCGGTTAGGCCCCGGCCTGACTTTGGCCTATATCCCCCTTGGTCCTTCACTGCCGGAGCCGGCGGCGGAGAGGGAAACGTGGCTCGTTGCCCTGGCCCGAGCCATAGCTTTGGCACGAGACAACCAGGGGTCACCGCTCGTTCCCGCCGACACGTTCGTCCTGCGTTTCGACCTTCCCTGGCACAGGGAGGGGGCAGGCAGTCTGCCCGCACCTCTTGTCGAGGGCCGTTATCTCAAGAAAGCCGTCATGGACGTGCAACCTCCCAGCACCGTGCTGCTGGACCTGCGGCTCTCCGAGCACGAGATTTTAGCAGGCATGAAGTCCAAGACGCGCTACAATGTCCGACTGTCCTTGAAGAAGGGCGTCACCGTAGAAGAAGCCGCGGAGGATCAGCTCGGGGCGTGGTACCGCCTGTACCTGGAGACGGGCAGGAGAGACAGGATCGCCGTTCATTCAGAGCAATACTTTCGGGAGATGTTGCGCATGTCCCGCGAGTACGGGGAAGGCGCCCCGGAATACCGGCTATTGATGGCGCGGCACGAGGGCGATCTGCTGGCCGGGATCATCGTGGGTTTTCGTGGAAAGCGCGCCTGGTACCCTTTCGGGGCGTCGGCCGGCCTGAAGCGCAATTTGATGCCCGCCTATGCCCTGCAGTGGCGGGCTATTCAGCTGGCCCGCCGGAAGGGCTGCCGTACCTACGATCTCTTCGGCATCCCCCCCGCCGGTGACAGAGAGCACCCCATGTTCGGGCTCTACCAGTTCAAGGTCGGTTTCGGCGGCACCATCGTTAACCGTTGCGGGTGCTGGGACGCGGTTGTGAGGAAACCGCGGTATACGCTCTTCCGAGCCGCGGAGAGAGCGCGCCGCTACTTCTATCTGGACTTGCGCAAGAGAGCTCGATTCAGGACGCCTTCATAAACACGATCACGGTGATGTACGATCCCCGTTGCAATCTTGCTGATTGTTGCTACAATAAAAGTAATAGAGGCGGTTATGAATTCTGTCTGCAAGGTTTATTTCCTTATAATTGTACTAATCGGCACTTTCGCCTGCTCCTCGTCTCCGGATGCCGGGGACGGAGCAGAGTCCGGCCCGTCCCATAATGACGCGGATTTGTTTTATGTCTGGGAGCGCACCGGTGGACCCCTGGGCGGCCTCGGCTACGATATTCGCATAAGGGCGGACAATCCACAAATCATGTATGTGACCGATGCGTTTGCCGGGTCCTATCTGAGCGAAGACGCCGGTGGTTCGTGGTACCCGATCAACAAGGGCGTAACGACGCGATCGGGTTATTCCGGCGATGCCATACCCGTGTTCAGCCTCACTATCGATCCGCGCAATCCTGACATCCTCTGGATAGGCACGCAAGACAAGCGGGGCATATACAAATCGGAGGACTCCGGTCGCAGCCGGCAAGAGATGACCGATGGCATTGAAGAAGAGGTGGGAATCACTTTTCGTGGTTTCGCTGTCGATCCGCGGTCATCGGACACGGCGTACGCGGCAGGGGAAATAGCGAGTTGGACCTGGGCGGGAGCTGAGCGGCAGGGAGTCATGTTCGACCGCGTGCGAGGTGTGGTCTACAAAACGTTGAACGGCGGACAAAGCTGGAGGGCTGTCTGGCGGGGGGATAACCTGGCCCGATACGTCTGGATTAACCCTGACAACCCGGGCACGACTATTATTCAAGGCCCTGGGATCGCGGCGGGAAGCCACTTTCCCCCGCCGGGGTTTTTATTACCGCGGACGGGGGGCGAACCTGGAAACAGACTCTGGAAACCGATCTCATAACGTCGGTCGAGATCTCGTTGAGCCACCCCGATATCGTCTATGCGGCTGGGGATCATTTCTTTTACCGGAGCGACGACGGCGGGATCACCTGGGAAGAGGTTAGCCGGAACAGGGGCTATGAGGACAACTACTGGGGCCCGCCGGGCATTGTGGCCGGATTTCCTATCGATATCCAGTGTGATTTGCACAACCCGGACCGGCTATTCGTCAACAACTATGGCGGCGGCAATTTTTTATCGACGGACGGCGGCCGAACGTGGGTCGATGCCGGCCGGGGCTACACGGGCGCGCTCATGCGCAACGTCCGCGTCGACCCCTATGACTCCAACCTCGTTTATGCGGGAGGACGCAGCGGCTTGTTCCGAAGTGAAGACGGCGGCGCTACCTGGAAAGGCCTGGCCTTTCCGCCGGCACGGCAGACAGAGATAACTGCCTTTGCCGTCAATCCGGGAGATCCCGGCCATCTAATTAATTGCCCGTGGGATATGGGATTCCACGCTGCCGTGAGCCGGGACGCGGGAACGTCCTGGAGGTCTGTAGAGGTTCATCACCAGGACGAGCAGCAGATTCTCGACGTCGCTTTCGCTCCTTCCGACCCCGCCGTCGTTTATGCGGGGATCGGACAGGCCGACTTCAAGTACGGCGACATCGGCGATGAAAAGCTGCAGGGCGGCGGAGTCTTCGTTTCGTTAGATGGGGGTATGTCCTGGCAGGCGGCTAATGCTGGAAAGATGGAGAACTTGAATGCCTTCGGATTGGCCGTTCATCCAGTCGACCCGAAGATAGTCTACGCCGCCACTCTCTGGAACGGTGTCTGCAAGACGGTAGACGGCGGTCGCAGTTGGGCCGAGCTGGGCATTCGGGAGAAGACTGTAGATTCCTTCGCCGTTCTGTCATGCTCATCGGCAAAGATCGCTGCAGCCCCCTCCTCCAACTGCCTCTTCCAACGCATGATCTGAGTCCCGTGCACACCGTACCGACTCGAGAGTTCCGCCGATGTCTCCTGGCCTTTCAATGCTGCCAAAGCCACCTTCGCCTTGAACCCACTTCCATGACGCTTCCTCATCTTGAACCCCTTCTATGGTTATCCACAAGCTATCCACAATCTTAGCTACCTGTCCAGTTTTTGGGGTCCACTATACCCCGCCCTGTGGCTACCTCCATCTTCTTCAGTACCCGGCTCATCGTAGAGCGATGAACCGTAGTCCCAAACTCTGAAGCCACCGCCCGTTGGGTCTCGGCAGGACTAACAATCGCCCTGCCTTTGACAAAGCCGCGAAGAAAAGTGATCTCATCCTGCAACTATTCAGCGCAAAGTACTTAACTTGAGAGTGAAAAGTTTTGTGGCGTTTTGGCGTGAGATGAAGAGCAAATTAGCCCCCTCGAGGGAAAGGAGATGCATAACAGCGATCGAGAAAAGCAGCAGAGTACGGGTTATTCTTGCTATGAAGCCAATCTTAGCTCAGGTACCCGTGAAGAATCCCCTCTTTCTAGGATGAATTTCTTCCAAGTACGCTCAATTGTTGAATTCAGCAGAAAATCCCAGAAGGTTGAACGTAGCGCATACGAAACAACCAACTCAGAGGGACATTTGTTAGGTTTCATCGTTCTCAGCCAACTGCTGAAATACCGCCATACAACGTTCTTCAAAGAGACCGAGAGATAGATCATGAGCCCTTGTGAGATCAATCCAAGTTGAACGTAGAGCATATAGGCC
>SDBV01006556.1_pt1 | contig 16113 bp, 14 predicted proteins | sample 2277081 | NCBI WGS metagenome assembly SDBV01 (sample SAMN10402039, study PRJNA504765) | marine sediment metagenome | isolation source: marine sediment core GS10_PC15, 223 cmbsf | place: Arctic Ocean: Southern Knipovich Ridge | collected 2010
GCGTTAGCAGTTAAATCAGGTCTGCCATGAACGGGTAACATTATATCTATAGGGGTAGGTACTGCTCCTTGAGGAGCAGTACCTTTATCTTCTTGCATTTTCTACTCCTTTTTATTATTAAGGGAAACGGAGTCGCTTCCCTATAGTTTACTCTAGCGATAGGTCTACTTGGCTGAATCCGTTTGTCAGGGATACTGACATCCCATAGCCAATTACCCCATTACGTGCCTTGGCATCCGTAAGGGTTGTGGCCGAAATAGCAGCTACCGCACCTACCACAGCTGTGCTACAGAATACAGGGTCACCAATTGCTATCGCTGTACCCGCAACAAATGCTAAAGCAGGGCCATGTCTCTGAACCCAATGATAGAATCCTGCACTCACTGCTACGGGTGGTATGCCCAGAAAAGGCCCAAGCAGAGCCGAATCAGCAGTCACTAGCCCCACAGAAGTAAACTCTCCCTCAAGCAAACCCACAGTCGCTGTAGTTCCACCTATAGCCTCAGCAATAGCGTCTTCAGGATAGAGCACTACTGTAAAAGCAGCACTACCCGCAGCAGCCGAGCCATTGCTTTTAATCTTATATTGGTGCCCAATCCCACTTCCAGTACTAGAAGCCACTGCCAAGAAGCCCTCAGCGTATCTATCGGTAGTTACAGCAGTACCAGCGGGTGAATTTACACTTACGGATGTTGCACCAACCGCAGCAGTACACTCCAGTATTTTCTCAGCAGACGTCCCCGCATTCACATCAACAGCGTGCTGATATAGGAATCCCGCCGACATTGCCTGTGCTGTGCTAGACCGTGCGTGGCGAAACTTCCGTCCGTCAGGTAGAATCATCGACTGTCCAAGAGGATTACTGCCAATAGCCGTTGACTGCGCTACCTTCTCGTCTCCATAGTCCCCATATATTACATTTGGGAAACCCATCTTACCTCCTAATTAGCTTGATTTCAGTTTTTATACAGAACTGTCCTTCTCCCAAACTGTTTTTACTTGTTTATGCAGGAGTATCTGCGTTAGTCCACAGTTCTACCGTCCACTCATTGACATAGTTACCAACACCGTAGCGTCCAACGTAGACCAACTCTACACCTCTAAGAGATTCGTCCCTTGTGGGTCTGACATCAGGTTCTCTTGCCGAAACAAAGATGATTCCACCATTCTGCCCGGCAGCGAACACTCCGCCCTTAGTATCTTTCCCTGTCCCAGCCGTTGCAGCCGTGCTCAGGTTTCCATCTACAATTATCGGCATCCCAAACAGTCTACCGATAGAGTAGTTCAACAGAACATCCTGTGCTCTGCCTCCCCATATACCAGCAGCAGAAGCTGAGCCAGCTATAGGCACAAGCGGTGTTACAACGTCCACAATGTCTAGCTCTTGGAATGGATGAATCACAGCAGCATAGGGTAATGGGGCAGGGCCGACTGTTGCAGTGTTGCCCTGTAGAATAGCCCTGGCAGCAGCAAGATGTCCCATAGCTAGAGAATTAGTTGAACCAGCTAGGGAACTTGACGCATTGTCCATCCGTTCCAGCAGGTCTATATCAAGTTTTCTCTCATAGGCGTTCCCCAGTAAACTCCCAGCAGCACGGATCAAAGACTCATTGTTATCCTCTATGACCACATCGGTCAGGATGATTTTAAGTCCCGCCTCGAAAGGCGTAATCCGAACATTGGTGTCTACCATCTTTTCGTCACTGGTCATGTCAACTCCTTCAGACAGTTGACGTGAGGTGACTGTCCCAAAGTACGGAACATCTACCGTAGAGCCTTTGCTTTTTGCAATGTTCCACACTAACGGACGCATTACCGCTGTGAACTCCATCGTGAACTGAGCCTCTTCGATAATCGTAGGGATAGTGTCACCAAGGTCAGTGGTTTTAGTTGCCATTACTTACCTCCTTTTTATATTCCCTTTTTCCGCCTCAGTGCCATATAAGCAGCCTTGGCGGTAGGGTCACTTAGATTGTTTTGCCAATTTTCTACGGTTTGCTTCTCGGACTGATTCCCCCCCGCCGACCTGTTTGAATCAGGTACCAGAAGTTCCGAGGAAACAACTTTAGGTAAGTCTTTGGCTATGTCCTCTATCGCTTGAGTTGTGCCATCCGTGTGGGATGCCAACCTGACCAACCTCTCGGGTTCAACCTCAAGACGAGTGGCAACCTCACGGGCATTTCGCTCCATCGTGGATTTAACCTTTCCCTCGTCAATCAGCTTTAGTCTATCGTTAGCATCGCTCAGTTCCAGTTCCACCCTCGTGAGTTCGGAATCAGCCTTCTGCCTTTCCTGCCGTGCCCTGAAAGTACTTAACTTGTCAGGGTCATCCCGTATATCCTCTTCGTAATCCTTGAGCATCTGTTCGATTCTTTTCCCCGCTGCCTCGGCTGCCTTGGTAGCCTTGTTCGCTTCAGCCGTCTGCCTTCCGACATCGGCTAACGCACTTGCCTTGGCATCTCTAGCAATCTTGGCAACGTCTGGAGTTTCCTTTACGTCAGGTTGGAGTGTTACGTCCCCCTGAACTTCAGTTCCGTCCATATCTTCCTCCTTAAAATAAAAAAGCCCGTCTTTACGGACACTTGGTCACATAAAACGGGCTACTGTGAGCACTTAACCTATTCTATTTTTAAGGTACTGATTAACCATACCACATATAGTATATTCTTGTCAAGTTACTACTATATATAGTAGATCACACTTTCTATTCTTTGTCAAGTTTTTCCGTATTGAGTGTAAATTCCAGTTTGCATTTGCGGCATTTGTGGGATACCTTCCCCTCAAGAGTGCCAAGAAAGACAGAGCCACACTGAGGGCATCTAGGTTTTATTATCACCTGAATCTCCACTCAGCCATCTCTTTGAGTTCATCTACAACCCTGTCACCAAACTTCCGCTGAATCATGCCCAGATAGTCTGAGTTTGTAATATATGAATAGTAAGCATCATCCCTGAACTTCACAACCTCTGGGTCAGCGCAAATATGAGGGGAATACTGATTAAAACTAGACCAGTCAGTAGGCTTGTTCTTCAATCCTTCATACCATTTAGACCCTGGATAAGGTAAGGCAACATAGAAGTTTACATATTCGCATTGAATCGCCATTGCCACTTCCAGGGTTCTATTCATATCGTCCATGCTTTCACCTGGCAAACCGAACATGAAGTTACCCATAGTATTTATACCTGCATCACGGGTCATTTGCGTTGCCTTGAACGGGTCTCCTTTACCAGACCCGTCAAACCCATAAGCCAGCCAGTTAATCCCTGCATCTTTCATTACCTTAAGCAGTTTAGGTGTAATCGTATCTGCCCTTGCGTAAGCCCAGATATTCAAGTTAAAATCCTTAATCCCATCACATATCTTTGTAACGTGTCTTTCATTCAAGGCAAATAACTCGTCACAAAACTTCAGGTTCTTTACACCCCTGGATACCATATAACCTATCTCATCTACTACATCTTGCGGTTTACGAAAGGTTATTCCCTTATATAGTGTATGGATATTACAAAAGTAGCATTTAAAAGGACACCCGAAGCTGGAATACACCACACCATAATTCCACCTGCTATCTAAGTCGTGAAAACAGTGCCAGTTATGGGCTTTATACTTGGAGAAGTCTACAGATTCCCAAGATGGTATTGCATCCCTTACTTTAGGGGATAGTGTTATTATCGGAAGGCTACATTCCGACCCTTGAGGATGAAGCCCGGCCACACTGGCGTTTACAAGTCTTTTCCTTAACTCTTCCACTATACTCATCTTGGGTGTTGATGATGCTGATGGATTCGCCCCCATGGACACAAGAATGGGGTATCTCGACCCAATCCGCTCAATGGTTTCATCTATAGACAAACCTTCCCTTTCAGCATCGAGTATTTCACTTGCTCCAGTATAACTTGCTAAATAGGCACACCATATTGGAGGCTCTATTGCTGCGAACTTACCAGGAATCTTACTGTTTGGGTTGACTATCACTAATTCTGACAACGTCATCCTCCTCGTGATGCGTACTTACCTCAAGAATGGTAGCTTTTGTGATTCCAAGGAAACTGTGTCGGGTATTAGGAGGAATGGTATATGGCACCTGTAATAAAAATTCGTAACCATCAACTCGCAACAGCACTTCACCTTTCAAACAATAAAAGGTTTCTCTTTTCTTTGGGTGGTAATGGTCGGAACACTTGGCCCCTTTATCCAGAAGAAGCAACTTCCCACAGTAGTCATCGTTATTAACAATCCAGATTTCTTTCCCCCAAACCTTCTTGACTTCAATCATGGTAAATCACCTTAGTCCCTTCTGTCTCAAATTTGAATGGTGTGTATGTTAGGCCCTCAAGCGCATTCCTGACATTCTCCTGCTTCTCAGGTTCAACCACAAATAGTATGAACCCACCACCCCCACCACCCAGTAGTTTACCCCCCATTGCACCCGCGCTTATTGCAGAATCATAAATACTGTCAATCGTGGGGGTCGTAATATACTTTGAAAGCTGCTTCTTTAACTTCCACGAATCCCCCATCAACTTACCAAAGGTCATCATCTGGTTTCTCTCTATGTATTTCAACCCCTCGTCTACCATACTAACCATTTCCTCATAAATCTTACGGTGTTTCTTCATCTCGGCTAACTGGTATGATACTAGCATACTAGCCCTCCGATACTGGTGAGTATCAAACAGCATCAGGGAATTCTGTAAGTCCTTACCACATTGAACTACTTTGTCCCTAACCCCATGCCTGCTAAACCTAAGCAAGTGAAACCCACCAAGTGCACAGATATACTGGTCTTGTGCCCCTACATTACCACCCATCTTATCTTGCTCCCACGTAGTTGCCAAGCCTGCTATAGTTAGTTTATCGTATTCGGTACACGCTCTTAATAACCCCACCGTATAAGCCGAACTCGACCCCAAACCAGATTCAGTAGGTAAATCAAACGTCTTCCACGATTTCCCGTTGTGTAGCGTCACATAACAGTATTTGTCTATCGAGGTAGCTAAAACCGCTCCTTCGTGTTCCATATAATATTGAGCGTAGTCGCTACCTCCCCCGAAAAAAGCTGACCCTTAATGGAGTTCTTGAGATTATCACTGAGTCTTTATCACCTCCTCGCTACACACCCATCAATTTAGACGTTAGTAGCCGTATTTGTTCTGATTGCTCTTTCATTTGCCATCTCAATAAACGGATTTCTTTCTTTAGCTCACACTTATCACAATACATCGTCCGCAAGCTATGATTACCTCTAGATAGTATTTCAAGATTCTCAGGTCGGTTATCATCTCTTATCCCATTGATGTGATGAACTAATTCACTCCGCAACAAACAGCGGCCTAATTTAATTGCCATTACAAGTCTATGTTCCGCAACGTATCCCACGCCATTTGCCATAGAAATATAGGGACTATTTTTTGCCAACATCACTCGTATATACCCCTTGTCATCTTTTATACGGCCACCCTTCCAATGACTATTATGTTCCATAGAAACATCCATTGCCTTTCTACTACAAGCAAAGCAACGTTTCCATCTAGGCTCACCATTTTTATTTACTCTTCCTATTAGTTTTTTCCCACAATCAGGGCAATAATATATTTTGTTATCTTTGCCAGGCATATTACCTCCTATACAAATTCACTTCCGTGAACTATCCTGCCCTCAACGTGAACTATCTCGATACCCAATTCATCACAAGCCATCTTTTCCTCAAGTGGCATATCATCTATGGCCTTGTCACTCCCCCGACAGAATATATCAGGCTTTATAGCCCGTAATGCCTCGGCAACCATAGTGGTTTTATCCCATATATTAATCCTTACCCAATGTCTGATGTCTATACCCCTTAATACATAATGTAGAATCATCGCTCTCTCAGCGGCAGGTTCATTAACGCTACCCTTCTTTTCTACCACTTGACTATCGCTTGAAATGATACACATTACCTCTCCCAACTCAGAGGCTTTCTTGATATAATCCAAATGACCGTAATGAAACGGGTCAAAGTTACCACTTACCATTACTGTTTTCATTTTCCGAACTTAACATACCTATATTTTATTCCGTTCTGTTCAATCATAGTTCCTATGTGATATTTCCGTTTCCTAGTAACCCTCAGAACATCTACTCTCTTGGGTATAATTCTAAGGAAAGTTAAGATGCATCGAATCATTGATAACCACCTCCTCGCAAATTTTGTTATAAGTTCCCCAAGTACATCTGGAGCACTCAGTTGCAGGGTCTATCCCCTTCAGTAAAGCCCTGTGTTCATTACTACCCCACTCCTTAATCTCAAACCTTGGTTCTAAGCGATGGTCTACACAGGCATACATTTTCTTATCGGTGCATACCTGTGTTACCAGCGGGCTTGCCCAGCACTTCTTAAAGTCATGCTTGACATGGAAGTTCTCGTCATACTTATGTGTTACCGTAAAGACCTTGAAATCCTTAGTCTCTAACTTGTGGCATTCGTCCAAGACCCACTTAACTTTTTCCATGTCTAAGTTCAGTTTATCTTTAGTGGAGTCTTTTCTTTCCAAGTCAACAGGTCTAACGTGGAAGAAGTTTGCACCATATAGTTTCGCAGCTTTGCAAGTATCAACTATGCCATCTATAGTCTCAGGTAATACTAATGCTCTGATGCCAAGAACCGTATCCTTTTTCCGATAGGCCAATTTAGCTATGTTATCCCATACCTTCTGGCAATCCTGAGTGCCACGAACTTGCTGATACACTGCGGGAAAATATGTATCCACCGATACACCAACCCACTTGCACAGCATAAGAGCATTTATTAAGTCGTCATCTAAATCCACTCCATTAGTGACAATGGCAGCCTCCATACCCAGTGTTACACCTGTTCTGGTCATCTCGGCCAATCTTGGGTTAAGGGTTGCCTCGCCACCACCACCCCAACAAAACCCCCGCACTCCTCTGGTTGATAAATCTATCAGCAAATCCTCCATATAATCCCTGCCCCATCTTTTCAAACGTGTCGGGCGTTCCCTGAGATACCTCTGGGAATTGCAGTAGTAGCACCTATTATTACAGACGTTCACGGGGTCAAGAGACGCCTCAATCGGTGGTGGTAGTTTGTTATATCCGTTAAACCAGCCAATAATCTGCTTGTAATGCTCGCAGTAGGTTAGACCTTTATCCGAATTCATCGGATTGTATTTATTTGACCATTCAACCATTACTTCTCACTTCTGCCTCACCGTAAGTGCGAAATCCTGCGGGTATATCAAACTCAAACCTAGAACCATTAAGGGCGAACCCCTTTATTTTTGATTCCAACATAAAAACTCCAAAGGGTGTCTTTGTCCTACGGCTTGCTAAAATGAGTTTATCACCTTTTTTCGTAACCACAGAACCGTGAGTAATATTCCGGCTATATTCCATTATCAATCCTCCTTATACAATCCCATATCTTCGACTATTAAACAACTTCCTCGTCCATTGTAAGCCCTCTCATACGTATCTGTGATGTCTTTCGGGGAGTATAAACTGGCCACTGGCATCTTCAACATCTTCCTAAAAGCATCATAGTAATCCCCACAGTGTTGAACGCCAGGATACATCGGGCTTTTAGAACCAATCCCGACTCTAATGATTACCTTAGCATGATACTCCCCGTGAGTGAAGTCCTCCAGTTTATCCAGATGGTTGACTAACTGGTTTACCGCACACAGTAGGAAGTCGAACCGAGGGTAAATTGATATGACTGTTTTGCCAGTGAGAGCCAATCCAAGACTCATCCCCATCTGCATCTCTTCGGCAACGGGTAGTTCAATTCGCTTCTCCATAGGCACGCCTTCTAATGTCTTATATATAGCGTTGCCTGGGTACGCTACACTCTGCCCTAGAAAGATAGTATCCTCTTTCTCACCCAACCAAGTCATTGCTTTAGTGAGTTCTTCAGAATATAACAAACTTACCTATTCCTTCAAACACTTCCAAAGAAGTACACAAAAAAATATTATGAAGCCTAATGCACTTCCCAAAATTACACTATTTTCGGCCATCTTACCATCCATAAAACCAGAATTCAAAATATAACGAATTTCCCACTCCCCTGGTGGGGCAGTTCTCTCTGGTAAGAATACCTCCACACCTTCTCTGTTGGTGTCTCCACACTCAACCCGTTATCCTCTACGACAAAGTGTATTGGCAGTTTATGCCCAGTGGCGTATTTAACACACTCGTGGAAGATACCCGTCTCGGCGCTCATATCCCCAACAAAGCACCAAACTGTTTGCCCTGTCATTGCTACCCCCACTGCTATTGGTAGTATCCCCCCGACAATGGCTGACGAAAAGAAGTTATATGTTGTGTTATTAACAGTGATACTCCTGTTCACTAAGATTTCACTCTTTAACCATTCAGGAGGGATACCCTTTAAGAGGGCATGGTAATGTGACCTGTGATTGGAGAACACCCAGTCGGAGGACTTGATATTCTTGAATATCTCAATCAGGTTATCCTCGTTCCCCTTTGATAGATGCACGGGAGACGGGATTTGAGCATCCTCAAACAACTGTGCTATATCAGCCTCAAAGTCAATTAGTTCCTGTTTTGTCATCTTAACGGCACCACCGGCTCAATATCCGTTATCCTTTCTATTATCTCCTCCACTCCCTCCTGTGTTCTTTCACCAGGAGTCCTACCTGCTCTACGTCTTCTTTCAGTCATAGTTCTAACCCATATACCTTGTTCCACACCCCATTCATCTAAATCGGGGTTATCTATTCTAAACTGATCTCTGGCAGCCTGATTGTTTTCTATCGTAAGGTATTCTTGATATTTCTGTTCGACTTCTGGCAACTCTGGCTCGACTTCGGGTTCAACTTCAGGTTCGAGGGGTTCTTCCACAATAACTTCTTCAGGAGGTTCAGGCACTACTTCAGGTGGTTCTTCTATTTCTTCAGTAGGAACCCTGTCCCTCTTTTTTATCTTAGCGGTTACTTCTTCTTCAGTATCTATTATGCGCTGCCAACCAAAGACTTCCCGACCCCACTCATCAAACTCAGGATTCTGTACTCTATGTAGCCTTGCTTCAAGGCTACCACCAGTAAATTCCCCCTGTATATCTTGATACTTAAAGTACGCTTCAACCGAACTATCGGGAGGAAGATTCTGCGGAGGTATTGCATTGTCCGGTATATCAAGTGACTGAGCTAATGCTTTCATACCATCAAATGCTTGTTTGGACAATACTTTTGTTCGTCCCCACATAGCAAGTAAGGCATTTTCTTTAGCATTTCCTTCTATGCGCCTTAATCTAGGATTACCTAATTCATCTTTATGTTCTTCAAAGAACTCGGCCTGTTTTCCCTTATCCAGAATTGAATGATACTCTACAAGTAAAGCAAATTGCTGCTGCGATATATTCCCAAGTTCAGCGTTTTTGTTCCTTCCATCAAATTCTTTTAATGCCTTCTCGTCACCAGAGGCTACTATCTTTTCTCTATCCTCCCACATCTTCCGGTATTGACCAAAGGTTGTTCCCTCAGAAGGGTCAGCGTTAATATCAATCAACCTTACATTAGGTATATCGTCTAATTCTTTCAGTATAACCTTAGCTTCTACCATACTACGAATATAGTTAGGGAAGCCCTTCTCATCAGTCAAAGTAACTGGATCAACCCCAGTAAATTGTGCCGAATGGTCAGACCAGAAATCAGAGGTAGTATACTTTGGATTGTTTATGCCATAGGGTAGGTTTTCCTCGTATTTCGGTAAACCTAACTTGGGAAAGTTCTCAACCCACTCACCTGTGTAAGTTTGAACACCAAAACCTAGAATAGCGGGAATGGTAACACCTGCTCCCGTCTCGGCATTATTTTCAGTAACAGCTTCATATATATCCCATATTGAGAAGGCTGCTATTCTTTCGGCCCACTGTCTTTTGTTTGTTACATCTACAGTATCACCAATAAAGGTTCTACCCGTCCAAAAATCAAGTAAGATACTGGCTAATGGGGATGCTTTGCCCCTAGCAAAGCTAGCCAATGCTCTTATGGGATCAATTTCATACTCGGCCCCGGTTACGCTTGAAACTCCGCCTTTTTTGTTAGTGAACATATCTGTTAAAACCCTTACGTAGAATACAAATAACTGCCTGTGTCCAGCCCAGGGGTCAATCCTTGTATTGCCCACCCTGATGCTCATAAACTCGGCACTACGCGGGTCTAGTTCCACATCCCATAAATCCATTTGCTTGCCCAAGAGTAGGATGCTACTCCATATACCTACAAAGAGACCTATATTTCTCCATGCTTCAATCCTAATTCGAGGATTAGAGGATAATAAATGGCGAGGCGTTAGAATTTTACCGAGAGTCGCGCGTGGAGCAAACATTAAGGAATTAATGGCGGTAACAAGTCCAGACCCCCTAGCACCACCTAGACTGGCTCTCTGTGTCATATCAGCAAGTAAACGAGCCATATCCACCATCTCTTTTTCTATAGAAAAAATCTCACCCTCTTTAAGCGTAAGTTCCCCTGAGCCATACTTCTCGTTTATTTTAAGCGTAGCATCATAATAGTTCTTAAATATACGCCAGTTATGGCTATTAGTCCCAGTAACAAACGACCTGGCAGATATTTTAACCCATGGGATTTTCGATGTTAGTCTGGGAATAAGGCGTTCACCTGTTAAATAACCAAACTCTTCTGTGCCACTCCATTGCGCTGTTCCAAGTTTTGTTTCTGCCGGTCTAAGAAAGTCAAAACCCGCATTCTCAGCGACACTGTATAACTCAAACAGTGGGTCTCTACTTATCTTTTGCCACGAAGCCTCTGCGGATTTCTGACTCCATATCGCCTTCCAAGCCTCAATATTAGCCTGAATAAAAGTAACAGGATGATTAAACATCAGTGTTCCTTGCTGCCTCCAAAAGGAAAAGTCAAAAGATGTTTTATTGGCTCTGAGGAAGTTACCGATATCCACAGGTAACCACCCAACCTCTTTAAGAACTTTTATCACATTATCCCTGACAGGGCTAGGCCACAAAGATGTCTCCTTGACCACTTGTTCAATGGGAAATTCATACCTCACAACAGGTACGGGTGGTGGAGCTAATTCAATTTTTAACTCATCAGTTTCCATTCTTATCTGTTCAGAGGTTTTAGATTCCGTCAGTTTCGTAAGTGTGGGAACATCCCGCGATAAAAACGCTTGTCCCGTAGGATTACCCATCAAATTCCTAAGATAATCAGCGGTGGTTTGATCGATTGGAACTGGAGGTCTTCCTACTTCGTGGAATATCCCTTCAATTATGTCACCTAAAGACTTATTCTCTTTTGCAGCCTTATCTATACCTGCTAGAAGTTGCGGTTGGTCTCCGAAAACCCGTTGTAGTCTTGAGAACGCAGATCCCCCTCTTGCCCCCGGTTCACGGGGAATGGGTTTACCCATCAAAGCATTAGTCAAAGCCTCAGAGGTGGACATTAACTCAAAAGGTTCATTTCTTAAAACATGATAGACTTTAGCATAAAGAGAATCTCGCATATCAGTAGTTAAACCCTCAAGATACTCAGTGGTTACTGACGGAAGTCTCCCTGACATCGTTTCCCGCCTTGCCTGGTTTATAGCATCTTCAGTAGACAAACCCTCTTCTACTATAAGTTGCTGTGTTCTGTTTTTAAGATTCTCGGCTCTCCCTGCCCTTGCCTCCCTTCTTAATTCTCTGGTTAATTCAAAGGCTGTTTCTACACTGGGTTGATTAAGATAATTAGCGAACACAGAGTTAAGAACATCTATTTGGGCAAGGTTCATTTGCGGCTTACCTGTAAGTTCCCGACTCTCTACTTCTTCCACAGGTGTTAAATCGGGCAGAGTTTCAACTGGTTTAGCAATTGCCGTCTCAGGAATCACACCTATTGTCGGAACCCCCTCAACAGCTTCAGCCCCCACCACAGGCTCTGTAGTAGGTGTAGGAGCTACTTCAGGAGTTATCCCAGGAATACCCTTAACCTTATCTTCAAGTGTCTCTATCTTAATAAGGGTCTGTCTTTGCGCGTCACCAGTTTGTACCTTGGCCTCATCAACCAATCCCCTCATTTCTTGTACTGCTGGATTATCAGGATCTATTGCCTCAGCTTGGCTGACCACTCTTTCAGCATCTGTAACAAGAGCTTCCGTTAGAGGAGCTGTAGGGACTACTGTAGGTTCAACTGTGGGGATTCCCTCTCTCTGTGCATCTAAGGCGTGTTGAATGGCGAGATTCTCAACTTTATCTTCAGAGGTGATAACCTTTTCCAGTTCCTCTTGGCGGACTTCCATGGATACGTCTTCTACCAGTTTTTTACCTTCTTCAGTTTCAGCCACTTTATCCTGACCCTGAAGATCAGCTATTTCAGCAGCAATATCATTTTCCACCTGACTTCGGAATTCAGCATCATATATTTCCTGCATCTCAGGGGTATATCTTGATTTAGTTCTTTCCTGAATAGTGGTAAAGACGTTACCACCAGCACCTACCCCGACACCTAGAATCGCACCAAGAACCACCGCTAATTTAGCTTCATCATCCCAGACTATTGGTTGACCTAAAGCTTGGCGTGTATATAAGTCCTGCAAGAATTCCTGACCACCTTCAGTCAAGGCAGGAACTCCTATCCTTGACACTCTAACTAACCCATTACTTGCCATTCTTCTGAGAGTAGCTCCAAATGGATTTACACCAAAGGCAAATGCAAACTCTGGAATCCTCATAGCTGCTAATGTCGCAGCATTCTTCCAGTAAACGCTACTTGCAGCCTTATCAGCTTCTTCGTCTGTAAAACCCAGTGCCTTAGCTTCGTTCCAAACAGACCCCGATTCAAAAGCGGACTCTACCAACCCACCTCCTGCGGCACCGAAAATGACCGTTAGTATAGTAGTCCCGGTAGCCCCTATCCCTAAAGCACCCGCCACGGGAACAGCGGCATAAGCAGCAGCCACAGAAGCAGGCAGTAATGCTACTGAAAAGGTCATTGTTTCGAGAACAGTCGTTTGCCAGAACCGGGGATCAATTAAAGTCTCAATCCCCGTCCAACTTACTCGTTCGGGAGCAGGAGATTGTAGTACCTCAGCAATATCAACTAGATTTCCTCGCATTTTGTCTTGACTTGCCCATCCTGCGATACCAGCAGCAGCAGAGATTATCCCACCGATACCAGAGGCGATTGACCTTCCCCCCACTGAGTAAAAAAAGTTCTTCCTGAAAGACGGGTTTATCTCCTTAAACTTGTCCACCCACCCATCTTTTGTTAAATCCAAATGAGATAATTCTATTATTTTCTCAATCTCTACTTCTGATACCCCACCACCTTTTAACGTAGTTCTAACCTCTTCATCTGTAGGAGCAGAAAGTTTCCGAATCTCCTCAAGAGTTACGAGTTGGCCTGTATTGAGATTAACTATCCCGACAATCTCATCTTTAAACTTCACTAGACCGTCAGGAGTCAATGTTCCGGGAGTCCTTACAGGAACGCCACCCATATCTCTGTCAAAAAAGAATGGTTGCCCACCTGTAGGAATATCAGAGAAATCGAACAGTGCATCTATCTCACGGGATTCCAACCGTAATAATCTGAGAAGAGATACAGTGTTTTCATTCCTACCTTGTGCTACGATATCTTCAAGTAACCTATCAGGGTCTGCTTCCGCCCTAGCCCCTAATTCTTCTAAAGATATGTCTGGAAACACATTATCTACCACCTGCAATGTCTGTATGAACTCAACCTCTTCAGGTGTCTCAGCAAGCGCAATCAGTTCATCGAAATCAGGTCTTTCAACCGAAGGTTCAGGCTCTAACCCCTCTGGCGGTGGAGGAACGAAAGGTTCAGATGGTATTGCCTGTGTAGGTAACGGAGCAACAGGTTCTGGTACCCCTAATCCAGGAGGAGTCGGGGGTCTTAATCTGGGCAGAGGAACCCTGCCTTCTAAAGTAGGAGACAACAGAAAATCTTCCCCTTCAATAGCATCAAAGCCCAACTCACGAGCCTGTCGGTTAGTTAACCTGACATCACTGGTAAGGGTCTTCTCTTGAAGTGTCCCTGCCTTCTTAAATTTCTTAAGAAGGTCAAATTGCTTCCGCGTTGCGAATTTTACCTTTTTGGGTGGAACCATTTACAACCTCGGCAATCTTGGGGATTTTCTCCCACGGATTGCATTTGTTATTCTTTGTAAAGGATTAGGTCGCTGATTGCCCAGTGTATTTTGCAACTGGGTGAAGAATACCTCTTTGGTAAAGAATCTTTTATTAGCCATTACAATCCCTCCTTTGGTTGCTGTGTTAATTCACCCGCTTTCTTAGCCGAACTGGGTACTGTACCTCCGACTCTATCACCTTCCGGCACAAGTGGCACAGCAGCCTCCGGCTCAGGCAAGGTAGGTTGGTCGGGCACGATACCAGCCTTAATCTGTTCGATAGTTAAAGTCATACCCTGTGCCATTACAAATGCTTCCATCTCCGCATCCTCATCTCCCTCATCAGCCTTTTCCAGTAACTTTAAGACAATTCTTAACTTCAGGACGTTCGGATCAATCATTTCCGCTAACTCCGAGTACCATTCCTGTGTCATCTCTTCAGGGTCTTCCACCTGCAGTACTTCCTCGTAAATATGTTTCCTGGGATACCACGCCTTGGCTTGCTCTGCCACTGACATCCTGGCAATATCAATCTTGGGTGACTTGATAAAATACTTGTAGTCTATCGAGTATTCACCATTTAACGAGCTGGTACCGAATTTCTTTTTATGGCCAATTGCACCCAATTCTACTGTCCCACCAATCTGAATCACCTGCCTTATTATCATCTCGGCAGTATCAATATTCAACCTCTCTTTAGTTGCCAACCGTGGTAAGAGTAACTGATTTCTTCCTTCCCCGATTTCAATCAGGGCTACTGCCGAAAAGGGTTGCTTCACATTACCTATATCAATATCGGTAAAACTGCCTTCCTGTATCGCCTTCTCCAGCATATTGTTAGCCATCTCCGCTGCTCTTAAAGCATCTCCAAAGTCGATAGTCTTGATACCTCCTTCAGTGTCAACTGGGGTTAATGAACCTGGAGACATTGCTTCATCATAATCGGGAGGTTCTGCTTGTGTTCCTTTTTGACTCAACCACATGGACGGTCTTTTGACCGATAACAGATTCAGTGTGGACAGGATGCTCATCAGCATATTCAGTTGAGGGATGACATCCCTTATCATAAAGAAGATTGATTCGCCTTCATACTTCATCCTCCTTTCGTCAAGCAGCATATCACCCCAACCCAGAGGCACTATTCCCATAACAACAGGGACATAACCGTAATTGTGTACCTGCTCTTTTACCTGCCTCTCGTCAATCCACACCTCGTTATGTTCCTTATCCCAGACATCAAGAACCTTAGCAAACTTTCCATTAATTGAAATATCGTAGTCAGCTTCTATCTCTGCCCTACTTCGCCTGGTAGAGTAAGCAGCCCAGTCAAACCCGTCTTCCCCTATCTTGAACCTTATATAACGGCCATCCCAGTTTGTTATATCAGGTATTAAGATACCGTTTTCCTCCCTGAATAAAATCCTTCTTCCTGTTCTCCCCCGAAAACATACCTGCGCATCTGTAAACAGGTTAAGAAGTGGCAACCTCTTTTTCCTTAACCTGTCATCGGCACCATCCATAGCTTTTTCAAGAAACTCCTCTATATTATGAGTGTCAAAACCCTCTTTATCACTTTCGACAATAACCTGCTGAGTTACCGCAGCTAATGACGAAACCACAGTGGCACCAAAGATGGCAGGCTTATTAAGCGTAGAATTAACAATACCGGGTATAGCGTGTCTTACACCAGCAACATCAGGAGGCCCCCTCATTATATAATGGGCAAGGTGTAGCAGGTCGGCATCTATCTCCATCCTTTGGTCAAGTTCAGACATATCCAACTCTTGCTCTTTAACCAGTTCAAAAAAGTTCGCCATTATTTAACCTCCAGCTTAATCTTCCTGTGACACTTCGTACACCCAGTACCCAGCCAGAATGGAAACCCGCCAGTTTGTTCTTTATACGAAACAGCTTGCCCGCAATACGGGCACTCCGCATCTATCCTGTAAACTTCCTTCCCCATATAAGTCTGGAATA